>OGMN01001139.1_pt1 | contig 21939 bp, 15 predicted proteins | sample 1573211 | NCBI WGS metagenome assembly OGMN01 (sample SAMEA2581876, study PRJEB24529) | metagenome | biome: Human gut stool | place: China | collected 2011
ATCGAGGTGTTCCACTCTATTTTTGCATGGCTCGTAGCTATGCTAACTTTCAATTTACTTAAAGTACTGTACACCGGATTCGAAGATCTTCATATCCTGCTCGCCATAGATGTTCATGGCCACAGCGGTATCTCTTCTCTCGGAGTGTGCCATCTTACCGAGGCATCTGCCATCGGGGGATGTGATACCCTCGATCGCACAGTAAGATCCGTTGATGTTGTACTCCTCATCCATGGATACATTACCGTTCTGGTCAGCGTACTGGGTAGCAACCTGTCCGTTTGCAAAGAGCTTGTCGATCCATTCCTTCGGTGCTACGAAACGACCCTCACCATGGGATGCGGGGTTACAGTAGGTAGCACCCAGCGTAGCGCCCTGTAACCAGGGAGACTTGTTGGATACAACCTTGGTGTATACCATCTTGGAGATGTGACGGTTGATGGTATTGAAGGTCAGGGTAGGTGAATCCTCCTTCTGACCGGTGATTTCGCCGTAAGGAACCAGTCCCAGCTTGATCAGAGCCTGAAATCCGTTACAGATACCCAGTGCCAGTCCGTCTCTCTCATTTAACAGCTTCATGACCGCTTCCTTCAGCTTCTCATTCTGGAATGCTGTTGCAAAAAACTTCGCGCTGCCGTCAGGCTCATCACCTGCGGAAAAGCCGCCGGGGAACATGATGATCTGTGCCTGTGCAATGGACTTCTCGAATTCCTCTACGGATTCGCGGATATCCTCTGCGGTCATGTTACGGAACACTCTTGTCTCCACATGGGCTCCGGCACGTTCAAATGCCTTGGTGCTGTCGTATTCACAGTTGGTTCCGGGGAATACCGGAATGAATACGGTAGGCTTTGCGATCTTGTGCTTACATACATAAATACTGTCTGCCTTGTAAACATTGCTTGCCACTGCCTCGGTACCCTTCACTGCCTTGGTGGGGAATACCTTCTCCAGCTTGGAAGTCCAGGAAACAAGTGCCTCTTCCATGGTGATCTTCACATCACCATATACGAATACAGGCTCCTCGGTCACGGTACCGGTCACGGTACCGATCACGGTGTAATCCAGTTCCTTCTCTTCCAGTGCAGCCATCTTGTCTGCGGGGATCTCTGCCAGAATATCGCCCAGTCCGTTGTCAAACAGGTCGTCTGTGGTTACCTCATCGTCGATCTTCACACCCAGCTTGTTACCGAAGGCCATCTTTGCTACAGCTGCTGCCACACCCTTGGAATCCAGAGCATAAGCGGATACGATCGTACCATTTTCGGTCAGTTCGTGGATCTTGCCATATAATTCTGCCACATTCTCATACATCGGAATGTCGAAATCGTCTTTATTAATAGAAAAACGTACCAGCTTATTGCCGGGGGTCTTCAGTTCCGGAGTAATAATATCGCCATATTTTGCCACGTCCACTGCAAAAGATACCAGTGTGGGAGGTACATCAATATCATTGAAAGTACCGGACATACTGTCCTTACCACCGATGGAGGGCAGCCCGAACCCGATCTGTGCATCGTAGGCGCCTAACAGTGCTGCGAAAGGCTGGCTCCAACGCTCAGGATCGCTGGTCATTCTGCGGAAGTACTCCTGGAAGGTAAAGCGGATCTTGCTGAAATCACCGCCGGAAGCCACGATTTTCGCCATGGACTCTGTCACTGCGTAGACAGCTCCGTGGTAAGGACTCCAGGAGGACAGATACGGATCGAAGCCGTAACTCATCATGGTCACGGTATCGGTCTTACCTTCCAGTACAGGCAGTTTGGCTACCATGGTCTGGGTCTCAGTCAGCTGATATTTTCCACCGTAGGGCATCAATACACTGCCGGCACCAATGGAGGAGTCGAACATCTCTACCAGACCCTTCTGGGAACATACATTGAGGTCATTTAACAGTGCCACCCAGGCACCCTTCACATCGCCCTCTTCCAGTTTCTCACCTACAGCGGGAACAGCCCATTTATCAAAATAATTCTCTTCTTCGGAAGGAATATCTACTTTTACTTTGGTCTCCTGATGGGCACCGTTGGTATCCAGGAAAGCTCTCTTCAGATCCACGATGGGCTTGCCTCTCCAGTTCAGTACAAGTCTGGGTTCCTCAGTAACAACTGCTACGGGAACAGCCTCCAGGTTCTCTTCCTTTGCATAGCCCAGAAAAGTATCTACATCCTTAGGATCTACTACCACTGCCATACGCTCCTGAGACTCGGAGATTGCCAGTTCCGTGCCATCCAGTCCGGCATATTTCTTGGGTACCTTGTCCAGATCTACGGTCAGACCGTCTGCCAGCTCACCGATGGCAACGGAGACACCGCCGGCACCAAAGTCGTTACATTTTTTGATCAGACGGCTGACTTCCTCACGACGGAACAGTCTCTGGATCTTACGCTCGGTCGGTGCATTACCCTTCTGTACCTCAGCACCACAGGTCTCGATGGAAGTATCGGTATGTACCTTGGAGGATCCGGTCGCACCGCCGCAGCCGTCACGTCCAGTACGTCCGCCTAACAGGATGATGATATCGCCGGGATCAGAGGTCTCACGGATAACATTCCTGCGGGGAGCTGCGCCCATAACGGCACCGATCTCCATACGCTTTGCCACATAAGAAGGATGATAGATCTCTTTTACAAAGCCGGTAGCCAGACCAATCTGGTTACCATAAGAGGAATAGCCACTGGCTGCGCCTCTTACCAGCTTCTTCTGGGAGAGCTTGCCGTGCAAAGTCTCGGATACAGGAACGGTAGGATCCGCAGCACCGGTGACACGCATTGCCTGATATACATAGCCACGGCCGGACAGGGGATCACGGATGGCACCGCCCAGACAGGTGGCAGCACCACCGAAAGGCTCGATCTCTGTAGGATGGTTGTGGGTCTCGTTTTTGAAAAATACCAGCCACTCCTCAGTCTCTCTATGGTCACCGTAATCCATCTCCACGGGAACCACTACGGAGCAGGCATTGATCTCATCGGATTCTTCCATGTCATCCAGTTTGCCGTCTTTTTTCAGCTTTCTCATGGCCATCAGTGCCAGATCCATCAGGCAGACGAACTTGTCCTCTCTGCCTTTGAAGATCTCTTCTCTGGTATCCAGATAGCTCTGGTAAGTGGTCTCTAAGGGAGAACGATAATAACCCTCACCGAATTCCACATCGGTCAGCTCGGTGGAAAAAGTGGTGTGACGGCAGTGATCGGACCAATAGGTATCCAGTACACGGATCTCCGTCATAGAAGGATCTCTCTTCTCATCATCATGGAAATATTTCTGGATATGCAGGAAATCTTTGAAGGTCATGGCAAGTCCCAGAGATTCATACAGAGCTTTTAAACTGCTCTCGTCCATATCTCTGAAGCCGTCAAAAACAGCAACATCAGCGGGATCATCATACACCGTGATCAGAGTATCCGGCTTCTCCATGCCGGTCTCTCTGGAATCTACAGGGTTGATACAGTAAGATTTGATCTTGGAAAATTCTTCGTCGGACACCTGTCCTTCGATCATATAAGTCACAGCGGTACGGATCACAGGTTCTTCGTCCTCTTTTAAGAACTTCACACACTGCACTGCGGAATCCGCTCTCTGATCGAACTGTCCGGGAAGGAACTCTACGGAAAATACTTTTGCATCCGCAGGAATCTCGATGGTCTCTTCATACAGATCATCTACGGGAGGCTCGGAAAATACAGTCTTGCAGGCTCTTGCAAACACCTCATCCGAAATATTCTCCACATCATAGCGGATAAACTCACGAACCTTTGCCACATCGATACCCAGATAATTTTTCAGTTCGTCGTGCAGCTCTTTTGCCTTGACGGCATAAGGTTCCTTTTTCTCTACATAGATACGTCTTACGTTGCTCATGTCTCTCCTCCGAAATTTTATACTATGCGACACTATTCAGAACCCCATTCGCAAAACCACATCTTGCGATGCTTACTTTTTGCTCATGTGGTTATCTCACCATATAAATATCATCAGATGCCCTTACAATGCGAGCCTTTGACGTACATATGATTATATTTACATGGTTCTGAATAGTATCATACAACATACTATATTTTCCCACAATAGCAGAAAACAACAAATTTAGATAGATTTTACCTGCCTTTTTGAACGGTTCGTCATTCATGCAGTCTGTGGATCAGCCGGTAAGCGATGTCCTTCTCGCAGATCAGGGCCTCCGTGTGGGCGAAAAATACGATGCCGTCCGTGGGGGCCAGAATCTTCTCCCTCACCGTTCCATCGTAAGGGTCTATAATTTCTGCCATCTCATTTCCATAGCGCACATCGTCTCCCGCATGTACTTTTCCCCGGAAAATTCCCGCCCGGTTCGCAGGTACATCACTCAGATCCTTTTCATATATAACATGACTGATATAGCCGGAATGACTCTCGTACCGGATCAGCCCCATACGTTTCAGGAAACGTAAGACCGCTGCCACCGCCTGTCTTGCACTCACCTCATCGATCTGGGTATTCTGATTCGTGTATACCGAAAAGGCGGCCGTCATCTCATCCTGCCAGTTATAATTCAGTGTCTTGGTATCGATGGGTACCGGCTTGCGCACCACCACATAAGGAAGTCCGAACAGATTCGCCAACGACGTATTCTGATAGCCTGTCTCCATCATACGCACATGGGGCACGAATTCTCCCGGTCTGTAAAAGGACGTAAACTGGATCCCATAAACGTAATCCCGGATCTCCGTAAGCAACGCATTGGTCAGACGGTCCGCCGGCTCCCCGTAATCATTTCCCGGAAAACTCCGATTGATATCCGCTTCCTTGACACCGAAAAAGCGGCGGCTGATATTCACGGAATAGGCATTGATGGTAGGAATCACCAGAATCTGTTTGCCGGCACTGATACAGCCGTTGTTTTCCAGTTCCCGCAGTGTCTTCACCAGTTGGGAACAGATATACATCTGCTGGATCTCATTACCTCTGGCTGCGCCCACGATGCAGGCAGACTTCTCGCCCTTGCCGAACTGAAAGCCCTTGATGCGCATATCTTCTCTGTAGGTCGAATGTATGGTATAAATATCTCTCTCAAACATAATCTTTTCACTCCGTCAGGATCCGCGCCAGCAGATCTCCTTCATAGACCACCGGATAAGCTCTCAGGGTAAACAACAGCCCGCCTTTTGCGGTACGGATCTGCTGCTTCACCGTCCCTTCAAATGGATCCACCACTTTCCCGATCAGATCTCCTTTTTTCACATAGTGGTTGTGCTCGATCAGTGGCAGGAACACACCGTCTGACTTGCTGCGGATAAACTCCACCTCACCGTCACTGGATATCGCAGGCTCCTGCACCTTTGGCTCCGGGCCTGTCCAGATCCCCATTTCACTCATGATGTGGAAAATACCGTCCACGATCTGATTACCGAAGGATCTGTGGATGTCATGCCCCTGTCCCATCTCCAGCACCAGTGTGGGAACTCCCAGCAGATTCATGGAATGGGCCAGCGTCGATTCATGCACCGTGGCAGTGGCATTCATCCAGATCATGTCGGCATTGGTCATTTTCGCATAGGGAAGCAGTGCCTCCGCAAAATCTTCACTGAGTCGTACCTGTGGGATCTCACGCACAAAAATATCACTGGCGTGCAGATCGATACAAATATCGGATCCGATCAGGGAATCCACCACAGTTGCCGTGATCCGCTCCATCATATCCCCCGATGCGTCTCCCGGAAACATACGGTTCATATCCATATCCAGTCTCGGCACCGTCCGGCTGGCCATGTCGATTCCCAGCGGATTCAATGCCGGATAGATATCTACGATTCCTTTCAAATACTCCGGATGCTCTTTTACTCTTCGCGCCGTCTCATAACAGATGTACTGTCCCTCCAGTTCATCCCCGTGGATGCCGGACACCAGACTGATTCTGGATAAATTCCGTTCTTCTCCCTCCGGACGGATCCGGTTCCTGCGGATTGCCAGATGTCCTCCCGCCGGAAGTTCCATGCTGATGATCGTTTCTGTCATACTTACCTTTTCCCTCTCTTTATCTCTTTGCAGCTTTTCTACACAGAAAATGCTTCAGGAAACTTTCCCTGAAGCATCATCACCCGTTGTCATATTAATCTTCTACACCCAATCCGCGCAACAGATACAGGATCTCACGATCCACCGCTTCCGCCGTCACGCCGATGGTCTGGGCCGAAATCTTCAGTCCTTCCAGCACAAACATAATATTTCTCGCAGTTCCCTCACAGTCCTCGCAGATAAACTCTCCGTTATCCACACCTGCCTCGATCAGTTTTTCAATGATCTTCACTGCGGAATCAAACTGCTTTTTTAAAATATTGTCTCTCTTGGGCAGTTCGTTTTCAAAATAGAATTCATAGGTAGCCTGCGTCAGTGTATTCTTCTTGCGCAGAAGCTCTTTCTTCTGCTCCTTTAAAAACAGAAGCAGGATATCCGCTGCGGTAGCATCCTCCGTAATACTGTCGGAAAATACGTCATCCGCCTCCTCACTCTCCATGCGCAGCACTTCCATGAAGATCTGACTGGTATTCTCAAAATATAAATAGAGTCCGCCACGGCTGATGTCGCAGGTCTCTACAATATCTTTCATCGTTACTTTTTTGAAGCCCTTCTCCACAAATACTTCTCTGGCTTTCTCTACGATATATCGCTTTTTCTGTACTGATTTTTCTCCCATGGATCTATCCTGCCTTTCCCCACTCAAAGCTTTCCGTTCGCCGGTGTCTTATCCCAGAATTCAATGATCTCCTGCATCTGTTTCAGTACCAGATAAAAGATCTGCTCCGATACCGCCTCGCTCCACAGATTTCCCTTTGTTCTGCCGCCTAAGACATATTTTGACAGGATTCCTCTGAGGATATCCCATTCCTTCCATCCTGCTTTCTGAATAATATCCCGCTCCTCCTGATGAGTGCGGATCCGGTGTCTTGTGTATACATAGGCATAGTTGCGATCCATCAGGGGACTTTTCGTCGCTTCCCTGACGAAATTCAGGAGAGTCCCGTCATATACCGGAAAAGACACGGAATTCACTCCGATATCCTGTCCGCTGTAGATAGAGCTGGCTCTCTTGCCGGCGCTCTGCTCCAGCCAGGGCAGGTAGGGAAGTAACGGCCTCACTGCCTGCTTATATGATTCCAGCAACTGCTCTCTGTATTCACTGCTCTGTTCCATAACCCCAATATACCTTTCCATGTACCGTTTTCTACCGAAAACATCGCTTTTTTCGTCTGTCAATGTAAAAGTGACACATATGTAGTTTTATTTTATCACATTTCTATCAAAAGTACAGTAGAAAATTGTTGGTATTATGGTGTATAATGTGTATTAAATATTTGTATGATAAGACGAGGTATTGGAATGGCTGGAATCGTATTGGAGAAGGGGAAAACTATATATAGCTATGGGCAGCCCATGACTGCATTGCATCTGATTACCAACGGTAAAGTAGATGTATCATATCCCGGCGGCTCTTATACTCTGGGAAAGGGAGACGTGATCAGTATCTGTGAGATCTGCTCCGAGATCCATCTGCTGGGCTATACCACGTTGGAGGATACAACGATCCTGACGTATCCCCTGACCAGTCTGGATTCCCTGAATGATATTCTACAGAAGCACCCGGACGTAGCACGTCTGTTCTGTCTGTCCTGTTTCCGTCAGATCAATATTCTGCTGAACCGCAGTTCCATTTCGGAATTGAACTGCAGTGAGCTGTATCGTACTCTGACAGATGATATTGCCACCTACAATACACTGTGTAGCCGTTACCGTCTGCAGGCGAGATCCCTGGAACATTTCGATGAGCTGAATGCTTTTCTTGGGGATGATTCACCGGACATCTGGCTGAACGGCTATTACATGGGCTTAAGCAGGATCCTGGCTTCGGACAATTACCGGATCCTGGTACAGGAGTCGGATCTGTCCATTGGTATGCTGCGTAAGGGAAGTCTGGACTTCCGCCGTACTTACCAGAGCCTGGAGGAACAGTTCCACTATCTGCAGCAGGTCGGTTCCTTCTATTTCCGGGAATCCGGCAACGATCTTTTTGATTTTTATACTTCTTTGTTCTATAAACTGGGACAGGATAATGAAGACAGCAAGGCGGTCTACGACCGCATTCATCGTATGCTTTCTAAGGCCGGCGATCTGTCCTTCATCGATCAGGAACTGTTTGCCTCCAGATCCCAGACCTTCCAGAGCAGCCTGAATCTCATGGAATCCAAGGATTCCGCTGAGGCAGGTTCTTCCGGAGATTCCGAGATCCTTGGCAAGCTTGCCGGATCGCTGAACACTATTCTGGATTACGCCGGTTCGGATCTGGATACCGTGACCAGCTTCCGTCAGCATGTCCACGCTTACAAGCTGCTGTCCGACCGGGCTTCCCAGGATCAGGATGTCGCTCTTTTACGCAGACAGCTGACCGAAGAATTTTATCTGCTCTACTCCCTCCTGTTCACCCAGACGCTGGAACAGCCGAACATTCCCATGCCGGTCAAAATGTTTCTGTATTTCGGTTATGTGGATGAGGAGCTGGCCGGTCTGAAAAATGCAGTCACCCTGTACCGCATGGCAGAAGCCATGTCGGATCACAGCGATATCGGTGTCTATACCTTTTATGACTGGCTGATGGCCATCTTCCGCGGGAAGAAATCTCCCAGCCGGAACGAATTTGACCAGGATTATTCCGATTATATTCACAAACAAAAGGTCGGTGGCAATATTACGGATGCAGAGCTCAAGGCATTGGAGAACAATCCCATGGCCAAGGTCAATTACGAGCTCCGGAATATGTTCCCTCAGGTCAACAAGATCACCTTCGGACGGATCACTACTTTCTGTCCGCTGTTCTGCGCAGATGATGTGCTGAAGGATCTGGAAAGCTCCTATGTCACCGTTTCCCGTGTCTCCCAGATTCTCGAGGAGATCCGCCGGGTAGATTACACGGCATTCTATAGAGAAAGTCTGGATATGGAGCACATAGATGTCATGGGTAAGGAGACAATTCATCTGGAATATCTGCCGGACATCATCCTGATGCCCAACGTCGGTATCCGCGGTGTCATGTGGCAGGAAATTGAGGGCAAGCGCCGTAACAGCCCCGGTCGTATGGTCTTCTCCATTTTCCATCTGGAGGATCTGAAGACGACCTTCACCCACCTGACCGGTGAATTCCGTTGGGAGCTGTGCAAGAGAGTCCAGGGTAACCGCTGGAACGATGTCTCCATCAGTTCCCTGACCAGTGAATATTTCGATTATATCCAGTTCTACCGCAAGAACCATGATCTGAGTACAGAGGCCAAGGAAAAGGTAAAATCCAGCCTGCAGCGTGCCAAGAACAGTTTCAAGGAAATGTTCGTAAGGGATTATATGATCTGGGTGCTCTTCGAAGGTGCCGGATCCCCGAGACTGAACAAAGTAGCCCGTCAGATCATGTTCACCTACTGCCCGTTCCCGGAGGATATTTGCAATACGCTGGCTCAGAACCCGTTGTATGCCGATCTTCTGGATCGCCGTAAGATCAAGGTAGCCCAAGGCTTACATCATCTGGATGTTCTGACCCGAAAGCTGCAAAACGGTAATATTCCGGTTCCCGAGACCGTGGCACAGGAACGCTATTATTTAAGTGGCAGCAAAAAAGCATAGCACATACATATAGCAAAAAGATTCACTCTCCACCCGGGGAATGAATCTTTTTGTTATGTTGTCTTATTTGCTTTCAGATACCTTATGCGTTTGCCAGCTGTTTGCCAAGTTCTCTACACTCTGACAGGCCATCCTCGTCCGGTGTCTCATGGCAGATCAGGCCCTCACCGTTCAACACAGTAGCTCCTGCTGCTTCCATACGGGTGGTCCAGTCTCTCATCCACTCACCGTCTCCCCAGCCATAAGAACCGAACAGTGCGATCTTTTTGCCGGAAGCAAAGCCTTCCACATCACATACAAAAGGCTCCATCTCGGATTCCTCCAGGACTTCCGCTCCCATCGCGGGACAGCCCAGTGCAAACTTGGGAGCAGCCTTTAGTTCGTCAAGGTTGGCGCCGGTCACAAATACTACCTCCGCTTCCTTCCCGGCTTCCCGGATACCCTCTCCGATGGCCTCTGCCATAGCCTGGGTGTTACCACCCTGTGTCCAGAATACTACATAAATCTTATCCATTTATTTTTCCTTCCCTTCCGCACCTTTCCGTGCCTGTTTCTATGCTGCGGTACATCCGCAGATATCTATGATTTCTGTCATCTTTAATCCATAATGCAACAGCTGGATCAAATTTTCCCTGGCATATTCATATTTTTCAAAAAGTCTCTGTTTTCCTTCTTTATCCGCATATACTTTCCAATAACCGGTGCAGAGGCTGTTCTTCCCCTGATGTCTGATAAATCCTTCCACATCCTCCGGGGGATATCCTAACAGCAATCCCAGTTCGTGGGGGAACGGCTTCCCTCTCTCTGCATAGGTTTCATAACGATCGCAAAATACCGGCAAAATATCCTCCAGTCGATCGGATTCGTACCCTGCCTCCCGCAGCAGTTTCTGTACCTGCGGCATTTTCAGATACTTTTCCAGCCGGTCTTCCCGATACAACAGTATTACCATTTTCTCCTCTGTCTCCAACAAGGGATACAGGGAAAGCACACTGCCTTCAACGATCCTTCCCACCTGTATAAAGCCTTCCGGGGAAATCGTCAGCAGATTGGAAATTTTAAGTCCCGTGATCAGCGGTGCACACTGCAAAGCCAACTGTAGTTCCACATCGTCTGCTTCCATTTCACACAGGATCTCCCACGTTTCCTGACTCAATCAGCGCTTCACCTCCTGCCATCCAAAAGTCATTGAGTTAGTCGTAGCTAACCTATATAAATAATATAGAAAAAAGCAGTTCCCGTCAAGGGAACTGCCTGATAGAAATTCTCAACATATAAACTTTCAAAATAGCTTTGGAGATTTCCATTCTCAGATCTTTCTGCGGTCCAGCCCTGTACTGCGATAGTATTCCGCCTTGTCCTGATACATCCGTCTCTCGGACTCCGTCAGTAGATGATCCTTTCCCACGGCTTCCAGAGTGTTCACCGCTGCTCCTACTGCCATGGAGACATCATGAGCTGCCAGCTCTGTTTTTAATTCCTCCACCTTTTGATAGAATTCCTTTTCAGAAATTCCGGTGCACAGGACCACCAGTTCATCTCCGCCGATACGGAACATTCCATTTCCTTCAAATACACGTTTCAGGCAGTCACAGCACCTGCGGATCAGGCGGTCTCCGGCGGAATGTCCTTCACTGTCATTGATCCGTTTTAATCCTGTAATATCACAGTATACCACGCCGATGGGCTCGGTATGGTTCACCTGCTCAATGTACCTCTCCATAGCATAACGGTTCCCCAATGTCGTCAGCGGATCCGAATAGCTCATCACTTCCAGCTCCCGTACCAGATTTCTCTGCTTCAGGGACGATACGATAAAGTGTCCCATGATCTGCAGCATCTCCGACACAAATTCAAAATATCTGGTCGAAGGATTGTCTACTCCGTAGAAGCCGATTACTTTCCCATCATCGTAAAGCGGAACCACCACCAGGGAATGAATATTCTGTCTTACCAGAACTTCATACATCTTCGGATCCACATCTTTCATTTCTTCCAGATTCTCTGTGACAATACTCTGATTCTCATCAAACTTCCGATACCATTCCGCGAAGATCTCCGGCGGTAGATCCTGAAGGGTATCCTTTTCCGGTAAGACTCCCTTGGCTACCCATTCGTATGTATTGTGGTCATGATCGTGGTCATCCTTTTCAAAAATATAGGCCCGTCCCGCTTCCAGATTCTTTCCGACAAATTCCAGCAGCACCTGCAATGTCTGATCCATGCTCTCCTGCCGCTGTGCCACACGGATGGCTTCATTCAACGCAGCCTCCATATTACGGTAATCTTCGGATTTGTGCCCTCTCCCATTCAGATTGCCACAATCTATGGCGATTTCCATACGGTATTTTCTCCCGTCTTCTTCTACCAGTGTGTCCTTGATATGAAGTTCTCTTCGCAGCAGCGGATTGTAATATTCCCATTCCTTAAAAAAACCCGGCTTTAACTGTTCATTATTACACATGCCACAGGGCAGAGAATTTCCCTGCAATATCTCATAACACTTTAACCCGATGATCTCTTCAAGACTTTGAAATCCATAGCTCTTCAGAGTCTTCTTGTTCATATATATCAATTCATGAGTCTCTGCATCTGCCACATATACATATTCACCCAGATTCTCGAAAAATTCCCATATTTTACTCATATACACCAACCTGTTTCCGTATTCTTCCCCTTATTATAACTAATCAGTATACACTTGCAAACGCTTTACGGCAAGCCTGTTCTCTCAAAAATGTCTGTAATAATCTCACATCATCCGTGATCACACCGTCCGCCCCACAGTTTACGATCCGAAGCATGGCACCGGAAGTATTGGCTGTCCACCCGTATACCGACTTTCCGCAGTAATGAATGGCATCTACCATATCCACTGTAAGATTTCTCCCCTCGATGCTATAGCTGTCGGCATAGTCCAGCTCATAATCCTCTTCTTCCAGATCATGGGCAATAAAAACTGTTGAAATCCCCGGTTCCAGCTCCTTCATTTTCTGCAGGATTCCCTTGTTCATGGAGCCTATAATACACTCATCCACCATATCATAATCCTGCAGCAGAGTCAGCACGCTTTCCTCCAGTGCATCCTCCTGTCCGGTATATTTCAGTTCGATCATCAGAGTGATCCTGCCTCTGGCACAGGTAAGCATTTCTTCCAGTGTCGGGATCTGTTCTCCCCGGTATGCTGACGAAAAACCGCTGCCCACTTCCAGGGTTTTGAGAGCATCTGCCTCCACATCCCATACGCAGATATCCTCTCCTGTGGTCCGTTTAAAATTACTGTCATGCATAACGATCAGGGTTCCGTCCGACAACTGCTGCACATCAATCTCTGCAATAGGCACTCCATCCCGGATGGCCTGTTCCAGGGCCGCCACCGTGTTCTCCGGAGCTACTTTTGCCCCCGCCCGATGCGCTACCACGATCACAGGAGCGTCTTTACCTGCGGCCTGTACCTGCGGCAATACACCATATGTCAGAAAATAGAGGCAGAGAAGCATAACAATCGCTGTTTTTCTGATAATTTTCATCACATTGCCCTCCCATGAAAGTTATTTGTCAATTTTATTGTAACTATTGACTATAAACTCCATACAAGGAAAATGTTAACTTTTTGTAAATATTCAGAGCCACGTAAATATAACCGGAGGAACGTCGAATGCTTGCATTCGTAAGATCCTCTGGCTATATTTATGTGGCGAAGTAACCACATGAGCAAAAGGAAAGCATCGGAGATGCGATTTTGCGAATGGGGTTCTGAATATTACGACTATCCAGAGCCATGTAGCTTCAGGCAGGGTATTCGGCAGATGCTTGCATACGCAAGAATATCTGCCTGAAGTTATAGGGCGAATTATCGTTCTGAATCGTCGGTAAGCCCGGATAAGCGTACTCACTTCCGTAACATCACTACCAGCTCATGAGCCAGCAGTGGAAATGCTGCCAATACATTCAATAGCAGCCATTCCTGTCCGGACAGATGGGAGGTTCCGAACGCTCCGATGAGAAACGGTACTTCCGTTACCGCAAACTGCAGCGCAAATCCAATAACACAGGCCAACACCATCAGCGGATTATCCCAGGGTCTCATGGCAAATACGGACTTCTGCATATCCCGCATTCCTACTGCATGATACAGCTGGCACATTCCCAGTACTGTAAAAGCATAGGTCTGGGATCGGGCAAGTATTTTTTCCCGGGACAGTAATTCACGAAGTCCCTCCACCCAGTCAGACAGATTCCAGGACAGTTCTCCCCTGCCTGCCATGATCCCACAGGGCAATACCAGAAATGCCGCCAGACCGATACCGGTGATCAGCGCTCCATAGAGTAAGGTACAGGCCATTCCGCCCCGGGCGAACAGACTCTCCGCTGCTTTTCTTGGAGGACAGCGCATCAGGCTTTTTCCGTCATTTTTATCCACTCCCAGTGCCAACGCCGGAAGGGAATCCGTGATCAGATTGATCCACAGTATATGACTGGATTTTAGAGGGGAAGCCAGCCCCAGAGCCACTGCTACGAACATGGTCATCAGTTCCCCGAGATTGGAGGACAGTAAAAATATCACCGACTTGCGGATGTTTTCATAGACGCCTCTGCCTTCCTCGATTGCCTTTTCAATCGTTGCAAAATTATCATCCGTCAATATCATGTCCGCCGCCTGTTTAGCCACATCCACGCCGGTTCCCATGGCTACACCGATATCTGCTGCTTTCAGAGAAGGAGCATCGTTCACACCATCCCCTGTCATGGCCACAATCTCCCCATTCTGCTGCAGCCCCTTCACGATCCGTACCTTCTGGGCCGGAGTCACTCTGGCATAAACCCTGATATTCCTGATCCTCCTGGCAAAAGAAGCATCATCCAGATGATTCAGTTCTTCCCCTGTAATACACTGACTGCGATGCCCTGCAATCCCCAGCTGTCTGGCAATGGCATAGGCGGTATCCACATGATCCCCGGTGATCATTACTGTAGATACACCTGCACGGCGGAAAATCTCCACCGCTTCCTCCGCCTCCGGTCTGGCAGGATCACGCATCCCCACGATTCCCAGGAATGTCATACCTTCTTCCCCACACCCGAGAGTGTTTCCGCTCTGTGCTGCCGCCAGTGTCCGAAGCGCCAGGGAATTCATGAGTTCTACAACCTCACTGATCCTTTTTCTCTGTCCGGCTGTCATTGGCACACTTCTTCCGTCCTGTAAAATATGGGTGCAGTGCTGTACGATCACATCCGGTGCCCCCTTCGTATAGGCAATGCTTCCCTTATGCCCTCCGTTTTTCGGGATTCTGTGATAGGTCGTCATCATCTTCCGGTCCGAATCGAAAGGCTTTTCATCATAGCGGGGGTACTGCTTCTCCAGACGTTCCCTATGCATCCCCATCTTCTCTCCGAAGTCTAAGAGCGCCAGTTCCGTTGGATCTCCGATCCGTTGCTCTCCCTGCAGGGAAGCATCGTTGCACAACAGCATTCCCCGGAGCATCTCCTGTACGCATCGGGATTCTCCCCTGCCATTGCTGCCGGCAGCATCCTCCAGCACATCATACCACCAGCATTTTTCCACCGTGAGCCGGTTCTGGGTCAGTGTGCCGGTCTTATCCGAGCAGACCACGCTGACCGCTCCCAGAGTCTCAACGGAAGGCAGTCTGCGGATGATCGTATGTACTTTGACCATTCTGGTCACTGACAATGCCAGACAGATCGTCACCACTGCCGGCAGACCTTCCGGCACCGCAGCCACCGCCAGGGAAATCGCCACCAGCAGCATTTCCGGAATATTTCTGTGTTGAAATACCGCCAGCAGAAACAATGCCGCACATACTCCCAGCGATAAAATACTCAGAAGCTTTCCCATATCCCCCAGACGTTTCTGTAACGGTGTCATTTCCTCTTCCGCATCTGTGATCATGGAGGCGATCCTGCCGATCTCCGTGGCCATGCCCGTAGCTGTCACGATTCCTTCTCCGTGGCCATGGGTCACCACAGTAGACATATATACCATATTGACCCGTTCAGCCAATGGAATCTCGTGTCTGCAGTCTGCCAGAAACAGCGCATCTTTTTCCACAGGTACCGATTCTCCGGTCAGGGAGGATTCCTCTACCTGCAGATTGGAGCTTCTGGTCAGCCGTATATCCGCAGGTACCTGTGCCCCTGCCTCCAGGTCTACCAGATCGCCCGTCACCAGTTCCGCCGCCGGAATCTCCTGACGGATACCTTCCCTGATCACAATGGTCTGTGGACTGGTCAGCTTTTTCAACGCTTCCAGTGCCTTTCGGGCTTTTCCCTCCTGCAGCATGCCCACCAGGGCATTGACCACTACCACAGTGCCGATGATCACGGCATCACTGAGCTCCCCCAGAAAGACGGATACCACAGCTGCGATCAATAATATGTAGATCAGCGGGTCCTTTAACTGCTCCAGAAAAAGCTGTATTTTCGTCTTTTTTCTGGCAGCTTTCATTTCATTTCTGCCATTTTGCTGTAAACGACGAAAGGCCTCACCATCGGTAAGGCCCTTCACTGCGTCACTTTTCAGTTCATTTACGGTTTCCTGTATATTCTGTTTTTCGAACACGGCTGCCTCCAATGCTTGTTTCTATTAAGCATTGTATGTCATATCTTCAGAATTCATTACACCGAATCATCGTACATTTTGATCTCTTAACTGGAATGCTGCGGTCAGCTCGTTCATGTTGGTGGCCTGCGCAGACAATTCCTCACTGGTGGCAGAAGTTTCTTCTGCGGTCGCAGAGTTGTTCTGCACCACTGTGGATATCTGTTCAATGCCCTGTTCGATCTGCATCATGGCATCTGCCTGTGCCTTGGATTCTTCCATGGCTTTCTTGGACTCGTTGGCCAGATCCTCAATGCCTTCCACGACCTTCTGCAATGCTTCGGCTGTCTTGTCCGTGATCTGGTTGCCATGCTCAATCTCCTGCAGGGAAGTCTCAATCAATTCTCTGGTATGTACCGCAGACTGTGCACTGTCATCTGCCAGCTTACGGATCTGATCCGCAACCACTGCAAAGCCTCTTCCGGCCTCTCCTGCTCTGGCTGCCTCAATGGCTGCATTCAGGGACAACAGATTCGTCTGGGATGCGATATCCTCAATCTCACCAATAATATCGCTGATCTGCCTGGAAGTATCGTTGATACGCTGCATGGCATCTGTCAGACCCTTCATTTCCTCTCCGCTGTCCTTCGCCTGCTGCTGGTAATCCATAGCCTTCTGGTAAGAACCTCCCAGTGCCTTGGCATTGTTCTCCACGATCTCGGTTACATTCGTGATGGTAGCCTGCAGTTCCTCTACGGAACCGGCCTGGTCGGTAGCACCTTCCGCAAGTCCCTGGGCAGCATCTGCCATCTGGTTTGCCCCCAGAGATACCTGTCCCACTGCCGTCTTGATCTCATTAAGTGTCTCACTGAGCTTATGGTTCAGCTTACGGATAGATTCCAACAGTCCCTGAAAGTCTCCCACATAGGCTTCTGCGCAACCTGTAGTCAGTGCAAAATTGCCCTGTGACATCTCTCCCAACAGATAATCCGCATCGCCAATCACTTTCTGCAGGTTACCGGATAATGCGGCGGTAGCCTCTGCCAGGATCTGTGTCTCATCCTGTGTCCGGATCACTGGTGCCGGAGTATGCAGATCGCCCTCAGCCAACAGACGTAATCTCTCGGTACACTTTGCCACCGGTTCACCGATCGCCTGACCGATCTTTTTTGCCCTGCGCACACTGAAACATAAAGCTGCAGCACCTATTGCTACACCAATGACAATACATACAACGGTAGAACCAAGGAAATCTGTCAGTGGTGCATTTACTGCCACGCTCCATCCATTGGTTCCTTCTATTGGTGCATAAGCCTGTATTGTGAGGGTTCCGCCTTTCATATAAGTGCCATATCCGGTTGCTCCGGTCATCATCTTCTGCTCTACCTTTGCAATTCCCCGCAAAGATCTGTCCGTCTGAGACAGTTCAATGTTGCTCTTCTGCTCCTGGGCAATCGCAGAATCACAGTGAGCAATGGTGATACCTGTTTCTCCCAACAGATAGCACTCGGAATTCTTACTGACAGAGACTGCCGCAGCAATATCATTTAAGAACTCCGGATCCGGCACAACGAATACCACGCCGACAATATCACCATTCTTATCTCCGTCTGCATATACAGGTGCGGAAATGATAACGCTGAGTCTGCCATCTGACTTCGAGATCACTGGATCCGATACCACGACCTCTCCCTGCATGGATCTCTTAAAATAATCACGGTCACTATAATCGGTTCCGTCATAAGCACAGATACCGTTGGAGCCGATCAGCTTGCCTCTGACCATTCCATAAGCTTCCACACGCTGGTTGATATACTGCTGTTTCTGCTCCTGGGTAAATACCGGAGAAGACAGCTGATAGCTGCATCCGAGTTCGGATACGATCGTTGTTGTCACCCGTAGTTCCTCTTTGATACGGTCTGCAGAGATCTCTGCCACCACCAGCATATCGCCTTCCAGTGTTCTCATGGTACTGGACAGATTCAGGATCACGGTAAGGATGACCAACGGAATAATCGAGAACACTACCAGCCTGCTGATTGCCTTCTGCAGACGTTCCCGGATCGTCGTCATGCCGGGTGTCTGCCCCTTTGTGCCCTTCTGTGATGCTTTTGTACTCATATGTCCTCATTTCTGCGCTGCATTTTTATTATATGCTTTATTTTCCTGTACTCTGTGAAGTGACCACTTGTCCGGCAGCGCCCGGATATTCCATTCATCTCCCTCATTTGGAACAGTGATCTTCTGCAGAGATACTCAATTTTATATGTCGATTTTATTTTACCATGATTTAGGAAAATTTTCTATCTTTTGAAGCCCAAAAAGAGAGTTAATATTCCGTTAAGAATATCAACTCTCTCCTGTCATTTATCTCTCTATCCCCTCATGATAAGAAATACCCTGTTAATAGCCGAACTCCTGGGCAAAATACAACTTGCCATTGGTCTCATAGACCGCAATGCTGCAGGTGGTAAAATCGCCTGCCAGGATATTCGCTGCGTGTGTAGGAGAAGCCATCCAGGCATCTACTACACTCTGTGCGGAATCATAGCCCTTCGCCAGATTCTCGCCCCACATCAGTTCACTGTTCACTGTGTACCAGTCCTTACCGTTGGGTCTGGTATGGGAAAACTTGGAAGCTGCTTCCTGTGCTCTTACCATAGCGCAGGACTCCAGACCGTTGCTCCAGTTCAGTGCTGCCAGGCCGTTCTCTGCTCTCTTCGCGTTTACAATATCCAACGCATCGATAGCCATGGCACGAAGTTCATCTGCACGGGCCAGCTCAGCTTCACTCATACCGGCTTTTCTCACAGAACCCGCCAGTGCCACTGCCTCTTCATCGAACCAGACAGTTCCGTCATCCGTGGCAGGATCACGGCTTACAGAGGATAATTCTGTACTCTTGCCGCAGCCTGCAAGGCTCAGCACCATGATGACTGTCAGAACAAGACTCATCCATCTTTTTTTCATTTGTTCTACCTCTTCTTTCCTTGATTGTTTATAGTAAATATATGTTTATTCGTTATGATTGCTTCTTCTTAATAATAAGCCATGCTCCCAGCCCTGTCAAGGAAAGGGCAAAGCCCAGATTCCATGTATTGGAATCATCGCCGGTCCTGGGTCTTCTGGAAGCTCCCAGGACTGCTCTGTCCGCCAATGGTGTAGGATCATCGGTAATGCTTACAACCCGCTGACGTCTTACACCAAGCACCTGAGGTGTTACCGGGGTTGCCGGCTCAGACGGTGTACCGGGAGTATCCGGGGTATCGGAATCATCCGAATCGTCCGGAGTATCCGGGGGTGCGGTCGGAGTAGTGGTCGGCGTCGTGGGTGTGGTATCCGGTGTGCCTGTCGGCGTAGGCTCCGGAGTAGCACTGGGAGTAGGTTCCGGGCTGGTAGTCACGGGCGGAGTAACCTCCGGCTCTCTGGACAATTCAAACTGCATTCCGAAGCCGTATCTGGTCATCTGATAGCCGTTGTTGGCCAACACACCGTTAAGGTTAGTGGTGATCTTCACTTCTCCGTCCTTTAACAGGTCGGATACCAGAGTATCTGCATAGGAACCTTCCTGTCCGTTTTTCAGCATCCGGTCATACAGACCTTCACCGTCAAAAGTATATACATTATGATATGTCGTGTAATATAAAGCATCTGCTACTGCAGAACAGCTCTCCGCTACTGTGGTATCGGCGGTTCCGTTGGTCAGGATTGCCAGTTCCTCTGCCGTAAGTTCTGAAAAGCCGTAGACCTTATTTCCTTCTTCTCTGGAAGTATTGTTGAACCAGTCTAAGTAATACTGTGCCAGGCAGCTCTGCGTAACCTCTTCCGGCTTCATTTCTTCGCTGCCATATCCTTTTTTCAAAAGAGCCTCTCCGACAATCGCATCCGTAACCTTGCCTGCGGTGATTCCGAGATCCCGTAACGGAGCATTTAAAATACGGCGGGGCAATGTACAGAACGCTCCCACTTCACCGATCTCATAACCTTCAAAACCACTGGACAGAACCGTTACTTTCTCTCCTGCCTTAGGCACCGCCGGGATCGTACCGATCGTGGCCTTTGCAGGATCATACTGATACTCCTTATTGCTCTCATTTACCAGCTTTATGTTGTAGTACAGGGTATCTCCGGGCTCTGCCGCATTTCCTCCTGCCACGGTACCGTTCAGATAACCGATGGCATCGGACAGATTAATTCTTACCTTGTCCGGGGCATTGCTGTGGATCGTAATGGTGATCGTTGCATCATAGGTCACCCTGCCGGTGCCGCTTTCCCAATGCTGTTCCAGTTCCGGAGTTGTAGTAATGGTAATACCTTCGGAAATATAATGGAACACTGCGCCGTTCTCATTCTGTTCAAAAGTTACCGTTCCCGTGGGATATTCATAATAATCTACTGCGGATACCCCGGGAATCCTGTAATCGTATCCGTCATAATTGATCCAGGTCTCTGTGGGTGTGGTCACATACCATACCGTGGCAATGGTGACTCCGCTGAAGGACCGACCGGTGGTGAGCAACTGATTCATAAAACTTTCCGTTACATTTTCACCATACAAGACGCCGTTGTTGTCATTCACATACTGTTTTACATCCTCAAGGGTTTTTCCGCAGTTTTCTTTATAATAGGAAGTGCCTTCGCTGTCTTCACCGTAATAAACATAGTGTAACAAATCTGCGGGCTTACAGTCAGAATATTTGTTTACATCTAATGCTACGAATCCAACGCACTGCCAGCTTGCCCCGTTACTTCCGGTTAACTTTCCTTCGGCATCTACCCCTGTATTATCCACAGAAAGATATTTAAAGGTTTCAGCATCATCCAAAGTCATCTTATGACCTGCAAACAATGAAAAATCTCCGTTTGCCGGCTTGTAATTATGGGGCCATACGTTGGGGCTGGCTACCTGTCCTCCCACATATTTTGCCATGGTGCCTCCAGCAAGAATCACCGTTTTGATGGTGGGATAGGTTTTCTCTTTTACAGCAACAACGCTGTCGTTTCCGCTTACACTTGCCATTTCAACAACATCGTTCTGCTCATTCTGCGTTGCTTCTTCTGCCTGTACTGTAAATCCGGTGTTGGAGACGCTGCCGATCAGCAGTGCCGCTACCAGAGTTTTTGCCAGTTTGGTCTGTATTACGTTTTTTAACTTCATTTCTGTTTCCCCTCAAAACCAGTATTTCTGTTTTTATTACTTCTTTTTACTCTCCTAATAAGGAAGACTGCGCCAAATGGAAAAAAGGACCAGATTTTGAAAAATTTTTCAAGATTCTGATCCTTTTATACTTTTACAGCTAAGATCGGCTGTCGTTCCGTTCCTGTTTAATGTTCTTTTCGCTTAAGAACAAGCCATGCTCCCAGACTCGTCAGGGAAAAGGCAAAGCCCAGATTCCAGGCATCGGAGTCATCGCTGGTCTGCGGTCGTCTGGATGCTCCGAGGACTGCTCTGTCCGCTAAAGGAACTGCCTCGTCCTCGATGGTCACCATTCTACGGCGTCTTGCACCAAGTACCTGCGGGGTATCCGGGATTCCACCGGCCGGTGTGCCGGGATCATTCGGGGTGCCGGGATCATCTGGTGTATCATCCGGAGTATCGGGTTCATCCGGGGTGTCAGGTGTTGCTGTTGGTGTAGGTTCCTCGGTTACTACTGGTACCGTCGGTGTCGGCGTAGGTTCTTCGGTTACCACCGGTACCGTCGGTGTCGGCGTAGGCTCCTCGGTTACCACCGGTA
>OGMN01001142.1_pt1 | contig 21925 bp, 20 predicted proteins | sample 1573211 | NCBI WGS metagenome assembly OGMN01 (sample SAMEA2581876, study PRJEB24529) | metagenome | biome: Human gut stool | place: China | collected 2011
TTATATCAAACTTATCTGAGAAAAATGGTCTCACGCCTCTAAGCTGCATGATACATTTTCCGCCATCCATGACCGCTATCTCATCCTGGCTCATAAGCTCTTTTCCGGTCTTTTGATAATTCAGACCGTAGGACTGGCTCGTACCTCTCGTATCCGAGGTATTATAGAGATCAATCGTTTCTTTACCCAATACTTCCGCCAACTCTTTCAAAGTTGTCTTTTCCTTTCCTCCAAGGAATAAGGTGGTATCACAATTGCCCTCTATGGTATCTGCATTGTCCTTGTAAATCGCCTTGAGCTGGGATTTTGACTGCAAAATAATAGAAGCTGATATTTCACGGCTACGGATTGTAGCGATCAGCTTCTCAAACTGTGGAATCTGCCCGATGTTCGCAAACTCATCAAGGAGCATACGCACATGAACCGGGAGCCTTCCGTTATAAACATCATCTGCTTTATCACAAAGCAGGTTAAAGAGCTGTGAATACATGATTGATACCACAAAATTAAATGTGGCATCGGTATCGGAAATAATAACGAATAATGCTGTCTTTTCCTCTCCCAGAGTATCAAGCTCCAGCTCGTCATATTCCATAAGGTCACGCAGCTCCTTAATATCAAATGGTGCTAACCTCGCACCGCAGCTAATCAGGATTGATTTCGCTGTCTTTCCGGCAGCAAGTTTGTACTTTTTGTACTGTCTTACTGCAAAATGATTGGGTTTATCCGCTTCCAGCTCCTCAAACAATAAGTCCACGGCATTTTTGAAGTTCTCATCGTCCTCTCTGGCTTCGCTGGCATCAATCATATCAATCAGCATTGCGAAATTCTGCTCCTCTTCCGGAGCTTCATACCAGATATAAGCGATAAGTGCCGTGTAATAGAGCTTTTCAGCCTTGACCCAGAAGTCCTCACCGGATTGCTGTCCCTCTCCTTTGGTGTTGACTATAATCGTGTTTACAAGTTTCAAAATATCCTTTTCGCTCCGAATGTAGGCGAAAGGATTGTAATGCATGGATTTAGCAAAGTTTATGGTATTTAAAACTTTTATCTTGTACTTGCCCTTCTTTAACATCTTTCCGCACTCAACCAGTACCGTACCTTTCGGATCAGTGACAACATAAGACGAGTGCATCTGCATCAGGTTCGGCTTCACAAAAAAGCGAGTCTTACCGGAACCAGAGCCACCGATAACAAGAATGTTCTTGTTCCTTGCATACTTCGGCTCTTTCGGTCTGCCGGACATCATCAGCCGTTCTGTCTGTGTCAGAAGGACATTATTTTCAAACACAGAGTCCATATATGGCTCTATGTCCTTGGCATTTCCCCACCTTGCAGAACCGTATTCTACACCCTGCCGGAACTTCTTGGCATTCTTGGCTTTGTAATACACCACAAGTCGGAGTGCTATACCACCTGCCACACCAATCAGTAAATCCCTTGGATGGAAGCTGGGCAAGGGATTGGCAAACAGCTTATCAAAGCGGTTCATGACTGCCATCATCTTATCGGAAGCATTTGTCCCCTCCGATACTCTCCACAACCATGCAACCTTGTCACAGAAATACCCAGCAAAGATATAGGGCAGATTCAAAAGCACTAGCTTCTTGGTATCCATACCTCCTGCTTTTGCTTTCAGATTTTTCGGGATTGCCTTCAGGTCTTTGGTTATGCCTTCAATGATGTTACTCAAAGGCTCTGCCCCCTGTCCTTATTCTTTTCCCGGCTCCGTTCTCTGTTCTTATTCTGTGATACTGCATCCCTGAAGCGTTTCAGTTTCTCCCTTACGGAAGTCCTGCCCTTTCGTTTCTCATTACCATAAACAAATTCCTTGAATGCCTGTGATACCGCATCGACATCCCTACCCTTGAAAAATACCACATATTTCGATGGGTCCGTTGTCTTGTCTTTCTTGACGGCGAAATCAACATTATATTTACGAGCTACCCACTCAAATGATTTGATATTGCCATCCGTCACTTCGATAGACGAAACTCCCACGCCTTCGCCAACCAGCGTTTTCACAGAAGTTTTACCATGCGTTTTCTCTGCTTTCTGTCTACGGTGGTTCAGATACATCCGCATTGCAGCCTTCAAGACGTTGGCATCCAGTTTAGCGGTCTTAATTACAAGAGCGATTGTTTTCTGCGTTACTTCCTCTTGCATAAGTACCTCCGATCTGCATTTCCATGTGCGTATGCTCCGCTAAGGCGGAACATACAGCCGATGCAATAAATACCTCATAATTCTCCTTTCCGCTTTTGGACATCGTGTCCAAAAGCAATAAAAAAAGGCAGCTACAAATCTCTCGACTTATAACTGCCCTGACGCTGTATACTTATTTAACCTAACTATAATTTTTCAACCTCTACACTTTGAAAAACTTGTAAAGGAAAAGAATCTACCATAGTCCTTATTTTGCGTTTTTCTCCAAATATCTTTTCATAAAGTTCCTCACTTACTTCTTGTTTACAAACAATGGTCATTTCTTTTTTTAACTCTGTCATAATATACTCATAAAACCCTCTCATATTGTTTGGAATCCACTCATTTACAAGTGTGCATACGTCAATATTATCAATAACATTTTCATCTACGCCATACTTTAAAAGAATTTTTATTAGATTCTCTCTATAACAAGGTTTAATAATTTCTACTTGCCTTCTATTTTCCATTGTCTTTTTAACATTTTTTATCTGATAATACGCACCATCCAAACACAATTGTTCTAAGTACCAATACTCATGCGTAACTGCAGCGTCAGGTACAAGACTATTATCATATAACTTTTTCCACGAAATCAGTTTTTCATCAAATAAGTCTACCTCTTTTTCCCAAACAATAATAGATACTGAATCTGTATTATCACATGGTTCTAATATTTTTCCTATCGAATTTATACACCCAGTTATAGAATCACTAAAGCAAATACGTTGATATGATTCATCTTCTCCATTCATCGGATTCTCTGGCACCCTAGGAATAAAAACTTTATGTAAGGGTTCCATAATATTAAAGCTCACATGAAATAATCTAATCTTTTTTCCCATTAAGAATTTTCCTTTATCAATTCCAATACTCTCTCTAGGGCTAATTCGTTCGTCCATTTTGAAGAATTATTCAAGTAATCAAAATATTCATTCTCTGTGGCAATCGTTATTATATCCGTACTCCTTATCAAATCTGCTATGATTGATTTATTCTTTTCAAAATCTTCTTCACAGTTAAAAAAATCCAAATCTATATCTAAAATATATGGCTTTTCCTTAGCCCTATCGCAAAACATTTTTACATCATTATCTCCAACATAATTATCTAAAACAAGATAATGCTTATATCCTTCAGAATAATCTTGCTTGTCCTTACAAACGCAAAAAAAATCCAAAATGTATTCCATATTATAGCCAACCGATATATGTTCATCATGAAACACATATAGTTTTGTCATTTCTTCAATTTTGTCTATATCGTATTTATGTTTTATATACTTCTCGTATATTTCTCTCTGTTCCTCATACGAATTTACCCTTGCCATATCTCCATTGCATTTTCTATAAGCATACTGTGAAAAAATAGGTCTTGTATCCATATGATAGTCAAAAGTTATTAAGCGATATTCCTTTTTGGTTATCGCACAATATTCCGCCCATACTGGTAATACAAAATTATGGCTCTTAACTACAGAAACTTTCTTTTTCTCAAATAAATAATTTTTTCTATTATTCTCTAAATTCTCTTGGCGTATCATAATATTCTCCTCATACAAAGTCTATCTCAAAATAGTCCTGCAAATAATTTTCTAACCAATCATACTTTTCTTTTATTGATATGCTCAACTTTTCATCTTCACGCTTTTTGCTTCTTTCAATTTGGCATAAGCGAAAAATCTTCATAGCAGTTTCATCTGAATCCGGTATAAAAGAAATGCTATTTAAATAATTCAAATAATACAATCCGTCTGTATCTTTTCTAATAATCTCCCCATTTATTTCTCGTTGCATTGCATTATCTCGATACATTTTTTCATTATAATCCATAAGCTCTTGCGCATACTCTGGATCAATAATTATCCTTGGAAACCTAGCTTTTTTTGCCTCGAGAAAGTAGGCTTTATTCATACCTGGTCCAAACCAAACATTTCTTTCATTATCATAATATATCTCACCATAAGTAATGGCTCCACGTGCTATAAATCCATTCTTTAAAAATTCATATAACATTTTCTCTGTATTATAACAAGCAATGCACATTAAAGCATTCATATTTTTTCTCTCTTCTTCCACTCCTTCTTTATAATCGTAAATTATATATGCACAATCAGAAAATACATGAATTTCTCTTTTATATATAGTCCACGGATGTGCTGTATCCAGTTCTTTTTCACGTTTTACAGCCTCGCTGAATATCCTCATAATATTATACCACTCATCAAATCCTTCCCTATCTTGAGAGCCTAAAATATCAACAAATATTATTACTGCTTTTCTAAATCCTTTTTCCATTGCCTATTACCTTTTTTTCATTCAAATTTTCTTTTGCTCCTAGTACAGACGATACATTGTGCATAGTTCAACAAATAGTCTTCCATTTTGATTTTTTATATTATCCAATAACAACGCCTGAAACAAAACATCTCCCACATTCTCCAACCTTACCATTCCATATTCTTTCTCTGTAAAACCATCAACCTGCATATCCTGCATGGCAGCCTCTTTCCTTGCCACCAGACAATGCGTATACAATGCCATGATATACTTGTCCGACATCAAGAAGGCATATGCTTCGTTCCCTTGATATGTATATCGGCACTTTTCCAGATTTTCTTGCGGTATATCGAAATAACATCTGACCATTTCCAGATATACATCTCCATTATACTGCGGCTTTAGCTTTTTTGCATACCTTCTGATTGTTGAGAATATATTATTTCTTTCCATAGCTGTCTTGGTTCGCTTGAATACAGGCTTTTTCCCTCGCAGGTCCATATAAACATTATTTAGGATAGTCTTTCCGGCATACTGCTTGAAATCACCTATCCGCAACAAATACGATAACACCTCCAGCAATTTCTCTTTTGATGTTATCTCCTGATAAGAATAATCTCCAAATTCAATATGATCCAGTTTCAAAGGGCAACTCCCCTTCGCTATCTCACGCTCCATTACCCTATTAATATCTCTCATTGATTACATCTATATATCTCTCCCTCCCGCTTCTGGGCATCGTGTCCAAAAGCACAAAAAAGCAGCTACAAGTATTTCACTCATAACTGCCTTAACGCTGTTACCTGATTATTCTATTCCTGCCGTTTTTGCAAATCCGGCTTTTCTGTTCATAAGTTCCTCTTGTTTCTCCTTTGGCAGACACCGGAATATCTCATGATATCCCATTCCTGCCATCGGTGTTCCTTTTGCCAGAAGAAAAAGCTGCGTGTCAAACCATTCCTCCCACAAGTTTTCAAACATGCTCCGGCTATCCGTAAAGGTAATTGCATCTTCAAAACCTTGCGGTGGTCTATAATACTGTAACTTGACAAAACCGTATCTTCCAGCATCCACAATAAGTATATTTTCAATCTCATACAGCTCTGCAAAAGCATCTGCAACTTTTCTGCATTTCTCCCTTTCATCGTCTGTAATGTATTTTTCTTTCACGATTAACCATCCTCCTGTTTCAAAACCACTCTACCTGCATCTATATCCTCATTCTTCTGAAATAATCATTATCGTTTTTACCATTTGCATATTTTATGGTGCATACACGCACCATATTATTATACGTTCCCTGCCATTAAATACAAGGTAGGAAAGGAGTTGCCTGTATGATTAAATACGATCCCCTTTGGCAAACGCTTAAGGCTAAGAACATCAGTCAGTACCAGCTCATTAAAGATTATGGCATTGACAAAGCACAGCTTCAGCGGCTCCGGCAAAATATGGTGGTAAAGACCATTATTCTGAACAGGCTATGTCAGATACTTGACTGCCGTATTGAGGATATTATGGAATATGTTCCAGATGACAAGTAGAGGTATTGTTTATGATTGATTGACAATGCCTTTTTTGTTGCTCTTTTTTCTTTTACACCCTTGGACATTGTGTCCAGAAGTGTCCTGCTATTACTTTTTTTATCTCCGTAAATATAACGATAATCCTCACAACAACAATAATACCACCAAGAACTCTCTTGCCCTGCTTTGCTAATCCAATTCCCAAGTTACTTATTGTGGTAGTCTTGCCGACTCCGCCTTTCTGATTTGCGATTGCTATTACTTTACACATGATACATTCTCCTTTGCTCTCTTCTAACTTTCTGCTACGTTGCTCTTATTCACTTCTACATACGCTCTGTAAAACTTCTTTGTCCCTTTATTCGGATATAAATCTGAAAACTCTGTTACTTCAATCTTGGGATTTCTCTGCAAAATCTTCCCAAACCATTTAATATCATTCTTTGTTCCCATCAATCGAACTTTTAACATCAATCTGCTCCTCCAAACAGGGCATACAGTTTTAGGTTTACGGTTGCATATTCCGGATACCGAATCTGTATTGCCTGCCAAAAAAATGGTGCATAGGCACAGCAGAATAGTTCTTCCACCGTATACTGCCTACACTCATTGAGCTGTTCCTCTGCGTCCTTGTAATCATCCACGCTTGGTGTACTGTTGCAGTACAGATTAAACGCCATTCTGACTACTTTGACGCTTCCGCTGGTCTGCCAGCCTTCCTGTAAACATTCTGTCTTTACACAGCCTGTCTTAAAATCATAAATGCGATTTGCATTTCTTCTGGTATCGTTGTTAATATCAATGCAATAGCAAAGTGCCTTGTGGTACACATCCTGATACCTTACCTCTTTTAATTTCTCGTAGTAGAATTTCTCATGTGCATCGCTGATAAAAATAATGTTCTCTGCACCTAACGCTGTACTATTCATGTTTTGAACCTCCTTCTTTGAAAATAAAAAGGACTTTACTAATTGTTTTTCACAACTAATAAAGTCCTAAGTTTCATATTCATTTCTAAATTCGTGCTAGGGATTTCTTACTAATTTTCTGTTCTTATTAAATTCTTAGTAAATTGCTCCCTCAGAGTCCAAAACATACTATAAATTCAAGGTTTTCAGCGTTTTCGGAAAATACTGCCGTGGCAGATGAAAAAAACTTTTATCATAGTTTTTCTCCTTAATATAATAACCTCACCAGACAACAATCCAGTGAGGTCATATAATCACGCTTTCTGTTTAGTTACAAACTCAATCTTGAGAGCCATTCACATACCATCCGCTAATCTTTTAAGCAAATTAAAAGAGGGATTTCGTGCTCCATTCTCAAGCTTGCTGATATCTGCCTGATTAATACCAGTACGTTCTAGTACATAATGTATCTGTGCTAACATCTCAGTATCATCCAATACTCTTGTCAGACCAACAAGTTTTTCATCATCCCAGACGGTAAGCACAGTTGAGGAATTCATAAGAGCCTTATACAGTCGATCTGGATAATTTCCTGATATCCAATTAACGGATAGAAATAACTTTTGAATCTGTTCTTTCGTAAACTTTTTTTCTTCTGTATATATAAGCATAATCTATTTCCCCCTATCTGTTATGATCACATCTCTGGCATTGCAGCATTTCATTTTCAACATCATCTTTATAAAAAACACCTGACCATTGGCAAATATTCTGCAAAATAGGCACAACAGATTTTCCTTTTTGTGTCAACATATACTCTACCCTTGGTGGGATTTCATCATAGGATTTTCTTTCAACAATCCCAACTTCTATCAGGTCTTTTAATGTTGCAGCAAGTACTGTATCCGTAATATTGCACATTTCTCTTCGAAGTTCACTGTATCGAAGCTTTTCGGCTGCAGATAACACACTTATTATGCGTGATTTCCATTTTCCACCAAATATTGCCAATCCATATTCAAGTGGGCAACGTATATCATCATCTAATTTTTTCTCATATTTTGCCATTAAAAATCACCTTCCAGCTCTACGCATCGCTGCTAAAGCCTCTTGTCTATTAAACTCATTCTCTTCTTTTTCTTTCACATATGCTGTCATTATATCTTGATGGTGATTCTTTTTAAAGTTACTATGAAATTTATTAGCAGCTCTTTGTTATATTTCTTTGTTATATTTCTTTCTTATTCCCATCACCACCGATTTACGCTTTAACCCATCTTCTACCTCAATACATTTGTATTATTATTGCAAAGCACTTCAAAATGATTACGATTTGTTTTTATAAAACCTTCTTTTTGCAGCTTTGATATCTCAGTAGACATTGCTGCGCGGTCAATGCAAAGATAATCTGCCAGCTGCTGCCTGTCAAAAGGAATATCAAAGGACAAGGACGAATGTCTGATAGATTCTGCTGACAGGTATGACAATAATTTCTCCCTTGTTGTCCGCTTGCCAACATGTGTAATCTTATCATTCAGAATCAGTATCTTATTTGCCAGTACACTGACCAGATTGCGAATCAGCTTCTGATGATGCCCACATGCAGTTGGACAAGTAACCAGAAGCTTCTGTATATTTAAAAAAACAATCTCACAATCCTCATCTGCTACCACACTGATGTTCAGAACAGCACCAGGGCTTGCCGCATATGGTTCTCCAAAAAAATCACCAGCATGACATTTAGACAGAATATTCCGATGTCCCCAGAGATCCTCCTGAATAATAAGAACACAACCTGACAATACTAATCCCATTACCTGTGTAGAATCTGCTGCTCTGAAAATATAAGAATCCTTCTCTTTAGAAACTGTTACTGCCTCTACACAGTGCAATACAGATAATATCTCATTATCAGTAAGACCTTTAAAAAAAGGACTGTTTTTTAAAATAGGTAAATATTTTTTCAAAATCTCACCTCCTGTTGGAAATCAAACATACAAGTTGTATTTATTATAATATGATTCTAACAGAAACAAAAATAAAATTCTATTAATGGAGGGTAAAATGATAAGAAAAATTATACGTATTGATAAAGAAAAATGTAACGGATGTGGTGCATGTGCAACTGCCTGCCACGAAGGTGCCATTGATATTATAGACGGAAAAGCCGAGCTGGTAAGAGAACATTTTTGTGACGGATTGGGGGATTGTCTCCCAGAATGTCCTACAGGAGCTATTTCATTTGAGGAAAGAGAAGCACCTGCATATGATGAAGATGCTGTAAAAGAAGCACAGAGTAAAATAGCTGCTCAAAACCATGCAATGTCACCTCACACCGGCTGTCCAGGATCTAAAATCATGCAGATACAGCGAACAAAAACGCCTGAGACCGCAAAAACATTTTCAGGTGCAGATTCGATATCACAACTTGAGAACTGGCCGGTACAGATCAAACTTGCACCTATCAGTGCACCATATTTTAATGGTGCAAAACTTCTGATAGCCGCCGATTGTACTGCTTACGCTTATGCTGGATTTCATCAGGATTTTATTCAGAATAAGGTAACACTAATAGGTTGTCCGAAATTAGACCAGGTTGATTATAGTGAGAAACTGGCTGCTATTATTCAGAATAACAACATTCAAAGTGTGACAATCGTAAGAATGGAAGTTCCATGCTGTGGTGGTCTGGAGATGGCAGTAAAAAATGCACTTCAAAATAGTGGAAAATTCATACCATGGCAGGTTGTAACAATAAGTATTGATGGAAAAATTATTGATTAATAAGGAGATTACTGGAATGAATAAAAAAATGTTTTGTTTTCAGTGTGAACAGACAGCCGGATGTACTGGCTGTACAGGAAATGCAGGTGTCTGTGGAAAAAATGCAGATACAGCCAAATTACAGGATGAGCTGACAGGTGCATTGATTGGTCTTGCAAGAGCTGTAGACAGTGCATCAGCTATTTCTAAAAGAACCGTACAAGTCATAATTGAAGGTCTTTTTACAACAGTTACAAATGTAAGTTTTGATAATGCAGCAATCGAAAATATGATACAAAAAGTCAGAGCTGAGAAAGAACGACTGGTCCCTGACTGCAGCAAATGTCAGTCACCATGTGGTAAAACAGGCGAATACGACATGCAGCAGATGTGGAATGCCGATAAAGATATCCGCTCTTTAAAATCTCTTATTCTTTTTGGTATTCGTGGAATGGCCGCCTATGCTTACCATGCAAATGTTCTGAATTATGAAGATGATGAAGTAAACCGATTCTTCTGCGAAGCATTATTTAAGATTGGTTACGAAGAAAGTATAGAAACACTGCTTCCTACAGTACTTAAAGTAGGCGAGATCAACCTTAGGTGTATGGCACTTCTTGATAAAGCAAATACAAACAGCTATGGAATGCCAGAGCCCACAGAAGTTACACTTACCATCGAAAAAGGACCTTTTATTGTCGTGACAGGTCATGATCTTAAAGACCTGCAGCTTTTACTTGAACAGACAGAAGGAAAAGGAATCAACATATATACTCATGGTGAAATGCTCCCTGCCCATGCCTATCCACTCTTGAAAAAATTTCCACACTTAAAAGGAAATTTTGGAACTGCATGGCAGAATCAGCAGAAAGAGTTTGATCATCTTCCAGCTCCGATTCTTTACACTACCAACTGTCTGATGCCGCCAAAAAGCAGTTATGCTGACAGAGTATTTACAACAGAGGTGGTTGCTTTCCCTGGCGCTGTTCATATTGATGAGAAAAAAGATTTTACGCCAGTTATCAAAAAAGCACTTGAACTTGGTGGCTATAAAGAAAATCAGACATTAAAAGGTATCAATGGAGGTACCAAGGTGACAACCGGATTCGGTCATTCAGCTATACTGTCACATGCAAATACTATAGTAGATGCTGTAAAATCAGGTGCAATCAGCCATTTCTTCCTGGTTGCCGGATGTGATGGTGCTAAACCGGGTCGAAACTATTACACAGATTTTGTTAAACAAACTCCTTCTGACAGTATCATCCTCACCCTGGCATGTGGCAAATTCCGTTTCAATGATCTTAATCTTGGAGAAATCAATGGTCTGCCACGACTGATGGATATGGGGCAGTGTAACGATGCTTATGGGGCGATTCAGGTTGCTCTGGCACTTGCGGATGCATTTGGATGTACTGTAAATGAGCTTCCACTCTCCTTCGTTCTTTCATGGTACGAACAGAAGGCAGTCTGCATTTTGTTAACACTTCTGCACCTCGGAATCAAAAACATCCGTCTTGGTCCTTCTCTACCTGCGTTTTTGTCTCCTAATATTCTGAACTTTCTTGTGGAAAAATATGGCATAGCACCTATCACCACACCAGAAGAAGACATCAAAGCGCTGATAAACACTCCATAACACCAATAAAGCCGATACAGGAATAAAAACCCTGCCTCGGCTTTTTCTTTTGTCATTCTCCAGGACACAAAATATCCTCATTCTCATCATATTTTCTTCACTATTCCCACCTACACTATAGATAAGATGTAAGGGGCAGAAGATCAAAACATTGTTTATGCCTGCATAATAAAACTTTTAACTTTAGAATCCACCTGACATAGATATAGATATTGATATTAATGATATATGCATTAACGATATCTATCCGACAATATCTATATTAACTGAAGAAATAATGAATGAAAGGATGAATATATATATGATTAATTTAAAAAAAGTAAACAAATCATGCGTAGCCGCAGTTATTCTTGCCATGTGTCTTATGACATCGGGCTGTGGTTCACAAAACTATACAACCAACAGCAAAAATACTGATACCACCATAACTTCCAGCATTACTGCCCAGGATACCAATGTAACTCACGCAGATGATGCCGATAACTACAAAACTGAAATAACAGGAGAATTCAGCATTACATCAACTGATGGTTCTACAATAACACAAAATGATTCCGTATATACCATAACACATGCTGGCGAATATACCGTTACCGGACTCTTATCAGAAGGACAGATTGTAGTTAATGCTGACGATAATGCCGAAATCACCATTGTATTGAATGGTACATCCATCACATGTTCTAACGGTTCACCTATTTATATTAAAAATGCTGATAATGTAAAAATCAAATCTGAGGAAAACACTTATAACTGTATAGTTGATGCAAGAGCTGAAGCTGACGACAATTCAGACAATTCTTCCAGTGAAAATGGTAATGCTGCCATCTATGCAGCATGCGACCTTAAATTTGTTGGAAAAGGGGCATTATCAGTAACTGGCAACTATAACAATGGTATCCAGAGCAAAGATGACATTTCTATTAAAAATGTTACCATCAAGGTTAATGCTGTAAATAATGCTATAAAAGGAAACGATGAGGTAGCTATAGAATCTGGTGAAATAATAGCTATATCCAGAAAAGGCGATGGCATCAAAACATCAAACAGCAGTCTTTCAACCAAAGGAAAACAGAAAGGAAATGTAATAATATCTGGTGGAAATATTGATATATATGCTGCCTGTGACGGCATAGATGCTGCATATGGTGTAGATGTTTCAGGTGATGGAAATCTGAATATATATACAGATACTTATTCTGATTATAGTGAAGCCGTGGCTGCCGACAACTCCGGTTCTTCAGCCAACAGCGTGGGAACTCCACCCGATATGAATAATGCTCAGAACAATGGTAACATGGGCAATCCTCCTGATATGAATAACAGTAGCAGCAATCCTGGCATGAAAGGTAACTTCGGCGGTGGAAACAGAGCTGCTAATGGTATGCCTGGCAATAACAGCTCAGGAAATTCATCTAAAAAGTCTTACTCTACAAAGGGAATCAAAGCCGAGAGCGAGATAAATATATCTGGTGCAGCCATTAACATAAGTTCAACTGATGATGGTATTCATGCCAACTCAGATTCTGGTGTTCTTGAAACCGGCGAAGATGGCAAGGGTATAATATCTATATCAGGTGGAACTATCACAATCTCTACAGGTGATGATGGAATACATGCAGATAAAGAGCTTAATATAACTGATGGATATATAAATGTTTTAACATCCTACGAGGGTCTTGAGGCTATAACAATCAACATCAGTGGTGGACAAAGCTTTATATATGCAGCTGATGATGGCATTAATGCATGTACCGGAGATGGCTCATCTACTCCTCTTATTAATATAACTGGTGGATACATTGATGTAACAACCGGTTCCGGCGATACAGATGCTATAGATTCTAACGGCAGCTACACCCAGTCTGGCGGCATGGTTCTTGTAAAAGGCGGCAGTTCATCAGGTCAGGTATCTGGTTCTATTGATGTTGATGGCAATATTACTATAACTGGTGGAACATGTATAGCTTTAGGCGGTATATGTGAAACTCCTGTAAATTCAGTTAATGCTTACGTATTCAGCTCTGTATCCTTTAACGCAGGAAGCTACTCAGTAAAAGATTCCAGCGGTAATGAAATAATAAGCTTTACATTAAACAACAGTTACTCAAATGGCTGGATATGCACATCTGCTCTTACAACAAACACTGAATACACTCTTTACTGCGATGGTTCCTCATTAACAAACTGGACACAATCTGCAGGAACCATGGGTGCATCCAATGCCAGCGGCTTTGGCAGCAATCCTGGCGGTTTTAATGGTGGTGGCCGTGAAGGTAACATGAATGGCGGAAAAAATATGAATGATAACAGAAATATAAATGGCAATAATGCACCAAATAACAATAATGTACAATAACAATTGCAAACAATAGTTTGATTGAATTTTAGTTGGTGACGGACGGACGACAAATATAAGATACAGGCAATCCTGCATACTATGTTCAATGCCAGAAGCTTTGATTGGATATTTCTAAGCCTTTCCATATAAACTATGTCAGCTGACGCTACCGCTCAGACGCGCCATCCATGGCGCGGCTTCGCTGCTTCGTACATCCATGTACGAAGCTAGCTGGTTGGCTAATGGAAAGACTAAGAACTATCACAATCAAACTTCAAGTGCATTTCGCATAGTATGCAGGATTGCCTGTATCTTATATTTGTCTGGTTGTGGTGTAATTTACTTACTGATATTCAATTAAATCATCTGTCTGCTTTTAATATGTAATATGGTGTAAAGTCATACTCTAATGTATCTGGCTTTTCTACCTTCAAAACCTCCCATTTTGAAATGCATGGATGTGTTTTAGCATACATATCTTTTCTTTCAGCTTTCTCATATTTAAAGCCATGTGTTATCATGAAAATATTCCATCTTCTATGTTCAATTCTTTCAAGCTCTTCTCTGTTATCTGTAAGAGAATATGCATGTTTTTCATAAATAATCCATTTTTTAATATCCTGATGCAATGATTGTGCTATACTTGATTCCCTGTCAAATATGCCCTTATTATGCCATACCTCATCTATTTCTTCTGATATTTTCTTATTCTCTTTAAGCTCTATTGAATCTTTCTTAAGACGTTCCTCTATATCTTCAGATAACATAAACTTATCATCCACAACAATATTTTTATCTGCTTTATATCTGCTTATTATTTCATACAACATATTGTATCTATGATTAAATATCTTTGCATCATTTACAATATCACGATTAGTTATAGAAGCATATGAAAAAATATCTTTATTCCTGTTTATTGTAAATAGATTCTTCTCACCATAAATATTAGCAAAATCATTGTTTTCCTTAGCCCTGACAACTATAGGAATATTAATACAGCTATCACCCTTATTGTATAACAGCTGCTTCAATTCAATAAGTGTATTAGACATTGAATGTGTATCACTCATCGCCACAATAAGATATGTAAATAATTTGTCGTCATTACATCTTTTAAAAATACTGTTAAACTGTAATGTCCTTGCATCCGTATTAAAAAATCTTAAACATACCTTTCCATCTATACCAAATTGATCTGGTATTGTATCAAATGGAAATTTCAATTCATAATATCCAATACTTTTACCTTCATATATATCTTCTTCTATGAACTTCAATCCCTTCAGGACATCAACTGAAAAATTCTTCATGAAACTTCCTATTATTGATTCCATATCCTTATCAAATACATCTATACATATAGTAGACTCTGCTGATAAAACCGACATATTAAGTCCTTGTATTAATGCACTCTGGCCAAAATCACCAAATCCAATGATTCCTATATGAACATCATAATCATCACCCTTATTAGCTGTATATACAGGATGTTCTTTATACATTTTATTGACAGCCATTTTATTAACATCTACTATGTCAAGATCAAAAGTTCTTGTATTTATTTTATCATAATACTGTCTTATCAGTTCTGCCATTGAATTGTCATTGCAGCACAGATGAATCTGCAGATACTCTTTATTTTCAGATGCATTAATATTTTTTTCAAAGCTCTTTGTAAATGCATTTAAACATTCAATATTTTCTATTGAATTATCATCACACAGAAAAACATCACTGAATTTACACATATCAAGCATTTTTATTACACTTTCCATATGCATATCCTGATACTTCTGCACAAACTTTACACCTTTGTTTATATATTTAAGCTTCTTATCATCAGAAAGTATTGTGCTTTCAACCACTGTAACACGACAATCTTTAGTCAATGCATCTATAAGAGGAAACTTATATTTTCCTTCACCAATAACCAATACGCGCTTTTTATTTCTCTGGCTAAACAGTCCTCTGACATAGCTGGCTGGTTTTCTGATAAGAACGGCTAATGCACCTATTGTACAGAATGGCGCAACAATAACAGCAATACAATACACATATGTTATTATCCCACTTAATATGCCACCACCTGTTGCCTGCATATACGCAATAGCTTCTTTCTGCTTTATATCCGGATCTATCTTATACGCTTTAATTGCATTCTGTATGTTTAATGTTACTTTAAGAAACGGATTATCTACATTATGGTAGAAAAATATACCTTCAATCACACATATAATAAATACTGCAAGTGCCGTATACCACAGATAATCTTTGTATTTATTTCGCTTCATATTAATCTCCATTTCTGTGCATGAAAATCAAAATTTTCATACCCTCTCCTTAGTTTTAAAAATCAAAAAATCACTTTTAATTATATTATTTATGAGTAGCCTTTTCTGGTTTAGCAGTAATAACAAACGCATTCACACTACCCTCACATAAAACAAGCATCTTTTCAAGCTGTGCTATTCCCTGCTCTCTGTTATATCTTGTACTTACGTAATAAGATATTCCATCAACTATATGTTCTTTCTTCGCTTTAAAATAATTCAGCTTATTTGGTGGCAATATTTCTTTATCAACATCAACTTTTCTTGCAACTGAATTTATAACTACTGTTTCTTTAACTGCTGCTCCCTTTTCAGCAAGAGGCTTACCATCTAAGATAAACTCACCAGGATTAATACCGCATATTTTAAACATACCTTTTATTTCTGCAAGCTTGGCATCAAATCCATAACTTGTACCAACAAGAATAAGATACTTTTTGTGTTCCTATTCTTCAATCAGTAGTAACTCTTTTCAAATTTCACCTTGCATATGTCAATTCTTCATTTCCCTTATCGTAATCAAACCTACCATCATTCTTTTCTTCTATCGCCTTAATAATATGATAAGTGTATTCGTTATAAGGCGTTGGTATTCCAAATTCTTCTCCCATACGCATAAGTGCACCGGAAAACATATCTATCTCGGTATGTCTTTTAGCATCTATATCCTGAAGTGTAGAGTATCTTGCTGTTGGCGGCACTGCACTTCCACGTGACGATAAATTATCAATAACACTTAAATCTATTCCTTTTGCCTTAGCTATTGTTTCAAGCTCATGTCTTAAACCATCGCTTATAGCCTTCATATGTTCACTATCCCTGTAACATCCGACACCTGCACCAAGTACTGCCTGTGGAAGATTATTACTTACATTAAGTCTGAACTTACTCCACATTTCTTCTTTTATATGCTCTGTCACTCTGTAGTTAAGCCTGCTGGCTGCAAAAAGCTCATCTATCAACTTTATCCTGTCACTCACAAGTGTCTGTTCTGATATCTTGTCTGATGCAGATACCTTATCTGCTGTTTCCCCAAAAATAATTCCTATTGTTGTATCAGGATTAAAGTAATATCCCCTGCCATCTCTATGAGAGGCAACCTTTATAAGTGAATATACAATATGTGACATGCCTATCCTGTCTGCAATGATATCTTCACTGTCAACACCATTCATAAGACTCATAACTATAGTGTTTTCTCCAATAGCTGTAGCAATGTTGTCAAGTGCTCCTTTTAAAGCTCCATACTTTAACGAAACTATCAAAAGGTCAACGCCTGTATTATGCGCTTCTTCGGGTGTCCACACCTCTGGTCTGTATACTTCATCGTTTATAAGACAACCTTCTTTTCTCAGCCTTTCTTGACGTTCTCCCTGTGCTATTAGCCCCAGCCTTACATCCTTTAAGCCTGCAAGTCCCCATATAACATATGAACCTACAGCTCCTGCTCCTAATATAGCAACGGTCTTTATCTTCATGATGTTCTCTTTCCTCTTTTCTATAAAATATATTTCTAGTTATACATATGGATACATTTCTGAATATACTTGGCCATATACTTATATTTCTTACACCCAAAATATCTTATTCATATTTATTATATTTGCAATCTGCTGCTTTATCAACCTATTATTTCATACTATTATTTTCAATACTGTTATTCATATCCTATTTTATTTTTTACCTATTGTTCATACTATTATTTTACCAAAAAAGCGGATGTCTGAATAACAAACATCCGCTTATATTTTATAACTGATATGATGTAAACGTCATAAGACAAAAAGTCTTTCTTAACCTACATGATAAGATTTTTTAACGCTTACTTAGTATGCAACTCCATTAGATACTTCAACATAGTAAATATTAACTCCGCCATCCTCGGCTATAAGATAATATTCACCTGCAACTGGCACTCTGAATGAAACTGACTTAAGTGAATTTCCTGGAATCTTTGATGTAGATGTAATATCCTTTCCATTCTTATCAACTATCTTAATAAGTCTTGATTCATCTGTGCTTGAGCTTGTTGCATATACCTTCACCTTAGCTTCTCCAGCTGTTTTAAACGCAATAGCTCTTCCACTTGTACTGCCTTTACCAGAAAGCTTGATTCTTCTTGTAAAGTCTATTCCTTTATATTCCTTTCTGCTCTTATCTACTGTAACTGTTGCTTTGCTTCCGGCAACAATTTTAAAGCCATCAACAGTAAGTGTTGATTTTAACTTTCCTGTATTTACATCATTAGCATTTAGAACAAGCTTGGTACCGCTTACAGTCGAATCTGTCTTTGATTCTGTAGCTTTAGTTGCTTCTGTTGTTTTTTCTGTTGCCTTTGTTGCTTCTGTTGTTTTCTCTGTTGCCTTTGTTGTTTCTGTTGTTTTTTCCGTTGCCTTTGTTGTTTCTGTTGTTTTTTCTGTTGCTTTTGTTGTTTTCTCTGTTGGCTTTACTTCACCAGATGTCTTGCCTGTAACACTTATAACCTGATTAGCTACACCAAAATGTGCTCCAAGTGTTGAATAACTTCCCTGTGTTTCGTAAAGACCCTTCATATTAATAGTTCCATCAGAATTTCTTAACTGCTTGTCTACATTACCATTAAGATTGATAAAATCAACAGCATTTTTAAACATTCCTGATACATTAGATGGATTATCAACTACTGTACCCTTCTTGTCGCCACTAACAACTGGTGTTGGTAATAATCCTGATAATCTGTAATACTTACCTGTATTATAGTATATAGAATCACTCATATTACCTGTAAATTTATCTGAGTCTATAGCATTTGCTGAAACAAGACCTACGTACACTGCCTTATTTGATGCTCTGTAGCATAAGAAGTTGCCCTTCTTTGCTGACTTACCATTGCCCCATGCTGTGGCATTCATGATTGTAAGACCTAATGGATTGTTGTTGTCAGTGAATCCTGTTGCCCCATTGTTAAACGAGAGACAGTTAAGTACAACATGAGGTGTACCTACACCTGAACCACCGAGCTTAAAGCCATTCATATCTCCGTTAGCATAATGAACTCCGTTAGATAATGTTCCATTGCCGAATGAAACACAGTTTCTTATAGTTATCACACCGATAGGACCTGTAGCTGACTTAGCGAAAAGATCCCATCCATCATCAGAGTTGCAATATGATATACATCCATCAAATACATTGCCTTCGCCGCATGTAAGCTTTGCTGCAAAACCATCTGCATTTTCACCTGTACCACCCTGGTCTGGATAATCACAGTTATCAAATGCTGTACAGTTGATTATAAGGTTGTTTGATGGCCATAAATCTTTAGTTGCTGCTGTTGTGTCATATCTTGATATCTGAAGTCCTGAATCTCTGTTTGCTTCGAATACACATTTTTCAAATATGTTGTTGTTACCAGCAAGTAGCACGCCGTTATCACCAGCTCCATAGAAGTTGATTCCCTCAAAATACCAGTAATCTCCATCTACAACAACACCTCTGTTTGCGCCATCAAGTGTCTGTGCTGAGAAATCAAACTTAACCTCTGCACCATCAGCTGCTTTTACAACTATATAAGCGCCGCTTTTTCCATTCATGGCATTATTAATAACTATCGTATCTGTAAACTTGTAAGTTCCAGCCTTAACTATGATAACATCTCCTGCCTTAGCACTGCTTATAGCTGTAAGAATATCAGATGCTGATGAAACATACTTTGCATTCTTAAAATCTGAATCCTTCTTTGTACTTAAATCTGTATATGTACCTGAATATGAGAGACTTGTCTTATCATAACTGTTTTTAGTATCTGAACCTGCACCTGTAGTTTCCTTCTCAGTTACCTTTGTTGCTTCTGTAGCTTTAGATGTAGTAGCCTTCTCTGTAGTCTTAGTTTCTTTTTCTGTTGCCTTAGATGTAGTAGCCTTTTCTGTAGTCTTAGTTTCCTCTTCTGTTGCCTTTGTTGTTTCATCTGTAGAAGGCTCTGGAGTTACTATGTTGGCATTAGTTCCACCAACAGCCACAAGCTCTGTGTTTTTATAATTCGTAACAGCTGCTTTTAAATCCTTATCTACAACATAAGCTGTGTCGTCTTCATCACTGAACTTCCAGTCAATAACACCACCGCCAAGGCTTCCTGCTCCCTTAGAAGATGTAACAAGTGCTGGAACATCCTTTGCTGCTACAAGGCTTCCTGCCTTTACTCCAAGATCCTTAGTTGTATCAAAGTTATCGTATGTTGTGCCACCAGCTACTGTCTTGTATGATGATGGTACCTTTTCACCGGCAGAAGCAGCCAGATATGCATCAAATGTTGCTGCATTGGCAGCTTCACCTGTAACTGATGCTGCATTAGCATATATGATACCTGTTGCTCCAACTATTTCGTTGCCATAAGCTTTTATGATGCCGCCGTTCTCACCTGAGAATGTGCCTTCGCCTAAAGCATCAGAACCCTGATTAGATGAAAGCATAGGATACTTGCAGTTTCTGAAGTAGTTGTTCTCTACATATACAGAAGAACCCATAGTTGAACCTACACCATACTTTGCGTTACCATCATAATAATTGTTATACATATGTACTGACATAGTTCTTACTCTGGCATGTCTTGAGTCTGAATGATCAAACCAGTTATGATGATAAGTAATGTAGTTAGGACCACTCTCGCTCTTCATACCACACAATGAACATTTACCTGAATCATAGAAATGTACATATGAAACTGTTATATACTGTGAATCACCCTTTATATCTATAGATCCATCACCTTTAGCCTGGTCAGCGTCCCCACCAACCTTGCCATAGTAAAGGTCTACGTTATGTATCCATACGTTGCAGTTAGCTGTATCTAGTGAGATACCATCATCCATAAAGTTAAGTATTGAGAGGTTTCTCATTTCTACATTACCTGCATTTCTTAAAAGGAAACCGAAGCCGCTTATGCTTGCGTCCTCGCCAACTCCTTCAAAAGTCATGTTAATATTAGAATAAGCACTTGCTCCTTTTATCTGCACACCCTCAGATGAGCTTGAAAACTTATCCATACCCGAATCTGTAAGACATCCTATTACTCTTACATCAAGTGCCCTTGTTTCTACACCCTTACTGGCACTCTTTGTATATGCATCAATAATTGTCTGGAGTCCTGTGTACTCCTTCTCGCCCTTTCCTTCCATAATGCCTGCTTTTACAGTTTTAGCATTATCATTAGTTACATAAAGAACGATTGAATCACTCTTAAGTGTTCCATCTTCGTTATATGCTCCTGAACCTGTCTTGTATCTTGATTCAGAAGAAAATGCAAAGCCTGATCTGTCATATGAGCTTACCTTAAGAACATCTGTAACCTTAGCCTTAGCTGTTACTTCTTTTCCATTCTTTACTGGTACTACCCTGATAACATAGTCTCCTGCCGAAAGACCCATGGCATCTACCCTGTAGTAACTCTTGTACCTTCTTATAAGTTCATTGTCGATTCTTGCATATGCTGAATCTGACTGTGAAGCCTTTTTGATATATGCTGTATATCCATCGGCTTCCTTGTCAATAGACCACTCAGCGTAAGCTGATTCAAGCCAGCCCTGCGCTGTTCCATTGAACTGTACTGTTCCAACCTCTGCCTTTGCGGTAGATATTGTAGTTGGAATAATGACACTTACAACCATCAATGCTGCAAGTATCCATGCCCATCCTTTGCGGGCACCCTTGCTAATGTTAGCTTCCATGTTTTACCTCCTCATGCACATGTTTGTGCAATATGCTTTAACATATGATGTCTTACTTGCTAATCTTAGCAATATCACACAAAAAAGTACATAGGATAACATAGTAAATTAGTACCATTTATTAAAATTCTGTTTCATATTTATTAAAAGTTTGTTTCCATATAAATATATTCTATATTGTTGTTTAACACACATTCTTAACGTACGGACGACAGCATATATGAGAAAA
>OGMN01001146.1_pt1 | contig 21885 bp, 17 predicted proteins | sample 1573211 | NCBI WGS metagenome assembly OGMN01 (sample SAMEA2581876, study PRJEB24529) | metagenome | biome: Human gut stool | place: China | collected 2011
TTGGCTGGCAACGTAAAGCTGCTTAGCCATTATCTCAAATTTTAACGAACTATTGATCTTCAGGACTTGAAGAAAAAGAGATGCCCTCTTCTGCTAAAACTTGGGCCAAGTTTAATGAAAGAAGTGTTTGCGCTGGCAATTATCTTCAATTGTTTGTCCTGCCAGATGGCAATGTTACCATTTGTGAAGAATTATACTGGCATCCAAAATTTATTGTGGGCAACATTTTAGAACAATCACTCAATGATATATGGAATTCTAAGGCAGCTTTGAATCTTTATCATCTAAAGCAATCAGAAATTTCAGATGTTAGTCCATGTAAGACCTGTAGAGATTACGAAGCATGTAGAATTCCTAAACAAGTGTGCTATAGAGATATTGTAAGGAAATACGGTGCAAAACATTGGGATTATCCAGACGTAAATTGTCCGAAGTGTCTATGAAAAAGTATTTGTATATTCTTTGTTGGTGCTTTGTGCAATGCACACTAACGTGCTTTGCACAAAGTAATCTGATGGCAGCATCAGACACCATAAAACTTTCCGAGGTAACCGTCTCTGCAGAAAGACCATTGGTTCAGCGTAAGGCGGACAGAATGATAGTTAGTGTAGAGCACAGTAAAATGCTGAAAGCTCGTTCACTTTCCAACATTTTGCAATTGATTCCAGACGTAGATTATGACGGAGAAGGAGGCATTAGCGTTATGGGGAATAGTGTCAAGATATACGAACGTGGAAGATTGTTGAACCTGAGAGGTGCGCAACTTAAAAGTTATCTTTCTTCTTTGCGTGGCAATGAAATTAAGAACCTGGAGATTCTTCCTCAAGCAACCGCCGAATATGATGCGGAAGGGGGTACTGCAATTCTTGTTATCAATCGACAGAAGAAGCATGAGTATGGAATTTCGGGTTATGTTGGTAGCGAGTATGAACGGAAAAGCAGAAATACTTTCTCAGAATATACTGGATTGACATATTCATGGGGCAAACTTGCTCTCTATGGCAATATGTCCTTTGAACAGTCGAAAAGCAGAACAAAAACCGCAGAAAACGACTATGGAAGTGGCATAATTATTGATAGTCAATCGGAAAGTTCAGACAAAGGGAACTACTATATGCCAAAAATAGGACTCGACTTCACCATCTCTCCCAAGCAATATTTGGGTATCGAGTGGTCGGGCAGTTACTCGAAAGACTATTCCTACGACTGTTGGGTTAATTCTTCGATTGTTGACAACAGTCCACACCCAACGAGCATCAAGAGTTTTGCACCATATACGTTAAAGGACAACACTAATAACGTTACCTTAAACTATGAATGGACGACAGATACACTAGGCAGTAAGATGAACATTGTTGCCGATTATGCAGGAAAAAGAGAACGAGATTTGTATAAATATGAGAACAAATATGTTTTATACGGAGGTTCGGACAGTATCGTATCAAAGTCGCAACCCTCAGTCGAGGGTATAGACATTTATAGCGCACAGGTAGATTTTACAAAGATTATAAATCATCATCAGTTCACCCTTGGAGCCAAGTACGTATATGCAGACATCAATTATAATAGCAAATTGTATCTCGGTAATGCAACCTTGGCAGGCATACTATCGGAAGCCATTGAACAGCGAGACAATTTCAAATACTCTGAGCAACGATTCGCAATATACGGAATGTATAGATATACTTTTCACCCTTGGGAGGTACAGATAGGAGTGCGTAATGAATATACAGAGTGGAAAACTCGGCAAAAGGTGAAAGACCAATTGAGTAATAACCAGAATGGCAACACACTCTTCCCATCATTCTTTGTGAAAAGAGATATTGGAGAGGGAAACGCTTTGTCGCTGAGTTATACGCAATCCATAAATCGACCGTCGTACCAGATGGTAAATCCGTTCGTCTTTCATTTGTCTGAAACATCTTATAAGGAAGGCAATCCTAATTTAAGAGGTGAGTTACTGTATAATGCAGCATTGCAATTCGTTCTGAAATCAAGATACGTTTTCTCACTTTCAGCACTCTTCATAGACAAAAAAATCAATGAAATGTACGAGCAGATTGGAGAAAGACAAACTCGCTATACATTGAGAAACGATGGCTCAACAAAGAGATTGTTGCTATATATGGGTATACCTTTTAAATGGGGTATATGGAATTGTAGAAATAATGTAGAGTTGAGTCAGAGTTTATATCAGAATAGTATCAAACATGTTAACGACTTCGGGGTTGCTCTGACTAGTTTAAGTCGATTTAGACTGTCAAAACAATTTACGGCAATGGCAAACATTCGCTATGTGAAACATTATAAGCAACTCTATCTTATTCAGAAAACCGATTTGGTTAACGTTGACATTGAGGGCGATTACAACTGCTTTAATGACAAACTGAATATCAATTTTGGTGTGAAAGACTTACTTAATAGTAGGGGAAAGAATCGGCAAGTATTCAAAAATGGTGATTTTGAACACCATTCAAACTTCGATTTTCTTTCAAGAAAGTTCTTTGTTGGCATGACGTTTAGTTTTTCCGCAGGAGCAAAACACACAAGTCGACATGGCAAGACATATTCAAATGAAGATGATAAAGAAAGAATGTAGAGCACTTGGATAGGCTTATATCCGAACATTTGTTGCTATCTCCATAAGAGTTCGTTTCTCCATCCTTGTGGAAATCCCATGGCATGTAAATCAATATTGGGATAATCTGCAAATTTGAGCAGAGAGCTTTTCAAATCCATACAAGGAGTTATAGTTTGCTCCATATATAATAAGGTACATAACTGATGGTACAGTTTGATAGGCTTTTGGGTTGGAGTTATCCAAGCAAGGGGAAGCCGATTTGGCAATTGTGGCTTCAAGGCAAAACGCCTATTCCATATACGAGCATGGTGGGCACAACAATTTCGAAGCACGGTTATGCACCTTACCCAACTTTCCAAGTAAGTGTATTGAGGAAGCCCAAACTCTCTTGCCACTTGCTTTTTGAGACGATTGTCCTTGAATAGACAAAATAATTTGGAAAGCGTACCAAACGAAACGACCTCCAATGTTTTCCACACAGGAGGGAGAGAAGGAAAAGTATATTTCTCGGAATGCTCCTTGAGAGAGTGTAAAATAAACTGTGTCAGGCTATAATAATAAAAGTTTAACACAGTTCTTATAATATGGACAATTTGGAAATAGACTACAAGAAAGCAGCCCAACAGCTGCGTAGCGGTGAAGCACTCTTTGGTAAAGACGGAGCTTTGGCTCCCATGCTGGAACGTATCCTAAACGCAGCCTTAGAAGGTGAGATGGATGCCCACCTTAATAGTGCTGACCGTAGTTTTGGCAATCGTCGTAACGGCAAGATGAGCAAGACCGTACAGACAAAGTATGGAGAGGTGACAGTAGAAACGCCTCGTGACCGTGACGGCTCATTCAAACCGGAAACGGTCAAGAAGCGTGAGACCATTCTTGCTGAAGGTATGGCAGATCAAATCATCAACATGTATGCCCTTGGTACAAGCACTCGTGATATAAGCAAGTACTTTGAGCGTGAGTTTAACACAACCCTTTCAGCCGAAACCATCAGCTCTATAACCGACCGAGTTCTTCCCGAAATAACAGCCTGGAAGTCACGTATGCTTGACCCCGTCTATGCCATTTGCTGGCTTGATGCCATTCACTACAAGGTAAAGGACGATAAGGGTCGTGCAGTCACTCGTGCAATATACAACGTATTAGGTATAAACAAGTCTGGTCACAAGGATCTTCTTGGTATGTATATATCTGAGAGTGAGGGTGCTAACTTCTGGCTTGATGTTATGACTGACCTTCAAAACCGTGGTGTACGTGATATTCTGATTTGTTGCGTAGACGGTCTTAAGGGATTCCCTGACGCCATCCAAAGTGTATTCCCCGAAACCTCCGTTCAGCTATGTGTAGTCCACCAAATCCGCAACTCAATCAAGTATGTAGGAAGCAAGCATCAGAAAGAGTTTCTGAAGGATCTCAAGACCGTATACGGTGCTGTAAGCAAGGATTCTGCATTGGCACAGCTTGACATGGTTGATGAAAAATGGGGCGAGATGTACCCTATAGTAATCAAATCCTGGCGCGACAACTGGGAGCGTCTTACGGAATACTTCCAGTATACTCCTGCCATCCGCAAGCTTATCTACACAACCAATACGGTTGAGGGTTATCATCGTCAGGTGCGCAAGGTAACGAAGAACAAGGGTGTGTTCCCGTCAGACACCGCACTTGAAAAACTTGTGTATCTTGCTTATCGAGACATTAGTGAGAAATGGACTATGCCCCTGTCTAATTGGGCACTGATATCACAACAACTTGCTATAAAATTTGGAGATAGGTTCAAGATTATGTAACTTTGCCTGTGAAAGGCTCCTCTTATTTGTATGCAGATATGAAATCTGCACACAAATAAGAGGGAAAGAATAAAAAATTAGAGCCGTGACACAGTTCAGTTTACACTACCCTCCTTGATGAAATCTTCATTTGAACGAGACACCTCTTTCTTGATATTGTCAAGGCAGCCTTCATAAAAGTCTGCATTTTTGAACAATGATGCATCCATAAACCAAAATGCACCATGCTCCATAGAGAACACCTGAATCATTTTGGTTCGAAGAGAAATCTCTATATCTCGAATTGCCTTGAATATGAGTTGTCGAAGTTCTTTGTCAAAGAGATAAAGGTCGATGGCTTGTTCAAATGTACTACCCAGCTTATAATGATGAAACTGCCTGTCTTCCTCCATATATCGTAGGTAACTGGCAATACGGAAATAGCTGATATTGAGAAGCTGCAATTTGGCAGTTGCAATATCCTCTATCACCAGCCCTCTGTTTTGGAGCAAGGCAACCTGTTCTTCTACGTTTATCGGTTGTTTGTCGTAATCCATATACCCTTTATAAAAAGCGAAGTCCCACCGTGGTACGCATCGTTGAGAGGCGTGGTGGGATTTGTTGCTGCAAAAATACTCTTTTTTATTGGAAGCTCCAAATATTTTCTTCAAAATCTACTTATCAAATATGGATTTTAACGTAAAAAGTTCTAATTTCAATGATTTTCTCCTTGCATACTATGGAAAATTTAGAAATTTATCGTACCTTTGCCCTCGATTAAAGGCGTTCTTTGCATATTGCAAAATACAGAAACGAGCAGAAGTCCGCTCGTTTCCATATCGTTACCTACATGGAATAGGTAATTTTTCAACTTCTTGATATTCAATAGAAGTCCTATTTAGGGCGAGTTAGATTCGTAAACACTTTAGCTGTGGCCATGTTTCTCAAGTAATATGCTATATATGCCTTATTCTGTGTACTTTCGCATACATGCACTACAGGAGTACACATTCCATTATAGTTTGATATGGCTATTGCACCATGCCATGTATCCATACCATGAATAAGTAAATCACCACTTTTGACACCTTGATAAATAGATTCATCATCAGATATTAGACCCGTTTTGGATTCTCCTCGTTTAAATACAGTTCCTTTATTAGAACAAATAAGAATTTCTGCATTTATAGGTCTGCTTCTTTTCATCTTATACAAAATATGTTTTATCAGAGTCACTGACCAACTTTTAGGAATTTGTGGTTGCCAAAATACTCCCGAATCCTTCATCGGAACCTCTTTATGGATGCCGCGCGTAACAGCCTCAGCAATGATGGTTTGCTTCAATTCTTCCAATGCGGCAATCTTCTTTTCTGCAATGGAAATGTATTCATCTATCTTAGCTACTTTGGTGTCTAAGTAGGTGACGATGGCTTGCTGCTCGGAGAGAGGGGGAATAACTGAAGCTAGTTTTCTCATTCCATCAAAATTGAGACTTTGTCTTAATCCATCTCCCATCGAGTAAAATACTTTTTTTATGTCACAAGCATGAAGCTGGAAATATAGATATTTTGAATAAACCATATTTTTGGGTGCTAGACATAAATACGCAGATGTTATGATACCGGTTTCTTTTACTAAACCCACACGTAAACTTTTGTGGTCGTTTTGAAGATCAGTAAGACGCAAGATAATATTTCCTTCTTCTACCACTTGATAAGTATCAAATGAAGCAGGAAGTAATCCATTAGTTCCATTAATATCTTTTCTGATAATCTGTCCATAGCTTAGTGAGAGAAGATTTTGATGGTGTATTTTCTTATTTGAAATGAAATGATCGTAAGCTATTTGTGATAATCGCATTACTTTCCAATGCCCCGGAATCTCCCCAATCCACTTCACTCCGCTATCCTTATATTCACTATATCGCTTCATATTCAATCCTCCAAAATAGCATTTAACAAACCATCCGTCATGGCTTCCAGTTCCCGGATTTCCGCAGCGATGGCATCGCGAGAGCGCAGTTCCACCGGCTTATAAAAATACTTCGTAAACGACAGTTCATAGCCGATGACCGTCTTGTCTTCATCCACAAATGCATCGGGTGCGTAGGGTAACACTTCATTCTCCATGAACGCTTCGATGCCACCGGGGTACAGCAAAGGAATCTGTTCCGTGTCGCGCAGGTTCGGGTCCACTTCGCCCTTCACCACGACAGCCGTAGGATCCGCTTCCGTAATCAACGGACGCAGTTTCTTCAGCAGGGCAGCTTTCAGTCCCAGTGCCTTGGCATACTGGTTCCAGTCGTTCAATGGCACAGCGGGAGATACCGCCTTCATCGCTTCTTGGCAAGTGGCAATTTCCGCCTCTTTCAGTTTACCCGCCGTCAAGTCCCCATCCGGGTTGACGCGCAAACGCAGCGGACGTTCCACCGTTACCTGCCAGTAGCCAAACTCCCGATTGTCGAAAATTTTGCTCTGCTCGTTCGCTTCAAAGTTCATCAGCAAGTCCACAATCGCCCGTCGGTTCTCCTCGTTGGTCTCGCAGTTCTTATTGCCCAGGTTCTTGCGCAGCGGTGTCTTGATAGCCGTTGCGTCAATCAGCTGCACCTTACCCTTGCGGCGAGCTTCCTTGCGGTTTGTCACAATCCATACAAAGGTGCCGATACCCGTGTTGTAGAACATATTCTCGGGCATGGCAATAATCGCCTCCAGCATGTCGTTCTCGATGATGTAACGGCGCAGGTTGCTCTCGCCGCCGTCCGCATTTCCCGTAAACAGCGAAGAGCCGTTGTGAATTTCCACAATGCGCGTGCCCTGCTCATCGTCCATCATGCGGCTCACGTTGTTGGCTAAAAAAATCATCTGCGGGTCGCCGATGCCCGGCACAAAGCTCACCTCCTTACCGCCTATCTTTCCGTAGAAACGCGAGTCGGTAATTTTGCTTTTGTCCTTGCCGCAGCCCATTTCCTCCAAATCGGCTTTCCAAGGCGTACCGAAGGGAGGATTCGAAATGCAGAAGTGGAACTTCTTGCCCGGATGGCCGTCGTGGCTGATGGTGCTGTCGTTGGCAAAGCGCATTCGGCTGATGCCATTTTGGCGATAGGTAAAGCTGGTGGCATTGCCGGACAGCATCAAATCGGCCTTGCAGGTGGCAAAGGTTTCCGGCTGCAGTTCCTGACCGAAGAGTTCGGTGGTCCAGCGCTTACGATAGTGGGCGGCAAGTTCCTCAATGCGCTCCTGAACAATCGACAGAATGCCCCCGGTGCCGCAAGCACCGTCGTAGATGCTGTATCGCTGGTTCTTGAGAGTGGGGGCTACCGGCAGAATGGCCAGGTCGGCCAGCAGGTGGACATAGTCGCGCGGCGTATAGTGTTCTCCGGCTTCTGTCACACTGAAGTCTTCATTGAATTTACGGAGCAGTTCCTCAAAGAGCGTACCCATGGTGTGGTTATCGAGTGCCGGCAGCTTTTCGCGCAGTTCTTCCTGCCCGGTTTCTTCGTTCAGCACCGTTTCCATCACCGGAGTGGAACCTAAGTTGATGTTCTCGTCCGTCATCTTCTCGATCAGCAGTCCCAACCGACCGGCTGCAGACAGTTTCTCTACATAATGACGCAGGTCGAACTTGCTGATGATGTCCTGCACATGCGTGCTGAATCCGTCCAAATAGGCCTCGAAGTTCTGGCGCAGGCGCGTGTTGTCCGTTTCCGAGCGCAGCATCTTCATGGTGAAGGCAGAGGTGTTGTAGAACGGATAGCCGGTGAGCTGACAGAGCTGCTCTTCCTGACTCTCCTCGGGCATCATCTTGAATTCTTCGGCCCGGCTGAAGTGCAGCACCGTTTCCTTTGTAGGCTCCAGCAAGAGGTCGAGGCGGCGCAACACGATGAAAGGCAAGGTTATTTTCTTGTAATCTCCTTTTTCGAAGGCCTGCACCAGCACATCGTTGGCGATGTTGAACAGAAAGGAGAACAGGCGGCTGTATTGGGCTTGGTTCATATCGTATATGTTAATTTTCAGGTTCTATGAATTCTTTGGCGAGGTAAAGATAGTCACAATTATCTGATTGGTTGATAAGCAAGTACAAAATAAAAAGAACCCGGCATCGGTTTGACAAGCCAGCACCGGGTATCAGCTTATAAGATTTCAGTGATTTCTGTGAAGAAAACACATCCTTGCTTTCAAAGGTTTTGAAGTCGCATCGATCAATCCTCTGATTGTGAGCTATTTAATGAAGTCGTCTAAACTTTTCTGACGAAGATTTGATTTGGAGATTTATCTCTTCTAAATTAAGGCAAATCTTGAATTTCATAAAAGTTCAGACGACTTCAATTATAAAAAATACAGCATAAAACGGATAGATGCAACATTCTTCTGTTTTTTTTACTACATTACAGTATTTTGTCGAATCACGCTTACCAAAAACGGGATAAGGTGGCTATGGGCTACCAGACAAAAAAACCGCACACCCGGTGAGGGGCGTGCGGTTGGAATATACAAATAATGAAGTCGTCTGAACTTTTATGAAATTCAAGATTTGCCTTAATTATTGAGGCGTTTTTGGGCCTTGAAGAAGGAGTGTAGCGAGCTACACGACTGATGAAAGGTCAAAAAAACGGCCAAAAAGAAAGGTGAAGATTGAATTTAGAAGAGATAAATCTCCAAATCAAATCTTCGTCAGAAAAGTTTAGACGACTTCAATATGTATGCTTGAAATTTGAACTTACCGAAGGGGCTTGGATGAGCCCGCATCAGGCAGAGCGAAATTAAGCATTGCCTTCGGGCATGCCAAAGGGAGTGGCAGTGCGGCCTTCAGCGGCGGGAGCCTCAGCACCGGGGAGGTTGATGGGGCCAAATGCCTTTTCGTACTTCACAATGTTGTCCTGAAGAGCGAAGAGCAGACGCTTTGCGTGTTCGGGAGCCAATACGATACGGCTCTTTACGTTAGCCTTGGGTACACCGGGAAGTACGCGGATGAAGTCGAGTACTACTTCGGCGCTTGAGTGGGTGATGATGGCGAGGTTAGCGTAAGTTCCTTCAGCAACTTCGGGAGTAAGTTCAATCTTCAATGAGTTGTCTTGAGTTTCTTGATTTTCCATGGGGATAAATTCTTATTTAGTGATTAAAGTGAATGAACTGTGTTGACGAAATAGCGGCAGGTGTTTTCGGTAAACAGAGACCGCTGATTGTTTTTTGTGTTTCGCTACGCAAAAATAAGCCATACGTTTGGATTAGCCAAGAAAAGTTGTTCGTTATTTCGGCAATACAGCCCAATTTAGGCATTTTGCAAGGTATTATTTTGCAGTATATGGCTTTATTCTCTATATTTGTAGAATATAGGATGCATTTGCAATGTATGCCCTACAATTTAATCACTCAACAATCAGGAAACGGACTGTGAGCAGGTATTCACAGTAAGCACATGAATGAACGAATGTATTACTGTCGGATGTTTGGCTTGCTCTGCTGCGATGCCTGTGGCCTGTTTCTGCAATAAACTATTTTTGTTATGAAAAAGTTTTTATCTGCTCTTGCCCTTGGTATGATGGTTACATCAGCATCGGCACAAAAGACGGTGCAAGGCGCCGGTTTCTTTGACAACTGGTCAATCGGTTTGGTTGGCGGCGGTGTGGTTCCTACGGTACAGTCGGACTATATCAAGGATATGCGTGGTACTTACGGACTTGACCTCACGAAGCAGATTACGCCGGGATTCGGCTTGGGCTTGGAGTACTTGGTTTCGCACAACACCACGGGAGGCGGCAATGTCTTCGACCGTCAAAACCTGAGCTTGCTGGGTAAGTTCAACCTGTCGAACTTGTTCTGCGGCTACAACGGCCAGCCTCGCTTGTTCGAGGTTGAAGCGGTGGCCGGTGTGGGTTGGGGACACGACTTCTACCCCACCCGCGAAGGGGCTGATGCCAACTACCTGACTACGAAATATGGTGTGAACTTGAACTTCAACGTGGGCGAAGCCAAGGCTTGGACCATTGGTATTAAACCGGCTATCGTGTATAACATGAACAATGAGGGCCACCGCATGCAGCCTTCGTACAACGTGAACCGCAGCTCTATGGAGTTCCTGGTGGGTGTGACTTACCACTTCAAGAACAGCAACAACGGCAAGAACTACATGACCTTGCAGCGCGCTTACGACCAGGCTGAGGTGGACGGACTGAATGCTAAGATTAACGACCTGCGCGCACAAAACAACGATAAGGATGCTACGCTGGCACAGAAGAACGAGGAAATCAGAAACTTGCAGCAGCAACTGAACGATTGCCGCAACCAGAAGCCGGTGGTTCAGACGCAAACGGTGACGAAGAACACGGCTTCGCTGGAACAGACGGTGACCTTCCGTCAGGGCAAGAGCGTGGTAGATGCTTCGCAGTTGCCCAACGTGGAACGTGTGGCTACGTTCTTGCGTAACCACAAGTCGGCTACGGTGACTATCAAGGGCTATGCTTCGCCCGAGGGTAGCGCCGAGGTGAATGCACGCATTGCCAAGGCTCGTGCCGAAGCTGTGAAGAAGATTTTGACGAACAAATATAAAATTGCCGAAAACCGCATTACGGCTGAAGGTCAGGGTGTGGGCAACATGTTCAGCGAGGACGATTGGAACCGCGTGAGCATTTGCACCATCAACGATGCTGACTAACTGTCGACAACCGTGTTTGCACATAATAGTTTATGTTAAGGTGATGCTGAAAATGCTGCATGTTAATATGTAAATGTTTTTTTCAACATCTACACCCCAGACGCTGTGGGATGCTTTTGCACCCTTCACCCATTTTACCCGGAGCAATATGGCCGCATATTGTTCCGGGTGTTTTTTTTTGCGGTAACAGTGGCGAAGAAAAATGGAACTACCGGAATGGTAAATATTAAAACAGCGGACGACAGGAAAGCAAAATAATGCAAAACACGCACAACCTGCATGCCGTCCTATCCGGCCGTGAATCGCTGCCGGACGAGATGTCGGAAAAATTAGTTCCGCGCTTGTCCGAATTAGTTCCGAGCCAGTTGAAATTAGTTCCGAGCTTGTTGAAATTAGTTCCGAGCTTGTTTTAAGAAGCGCGGAACTATTGATAACCAGCGTTTTCAGGATTCAGGCATCATGGGTTTTCGAACAACCCTTGTCGCTCCGCATCCGAAGAAGCAGGGAAGCCGGCGTATTTATACTTTTTAAGCACTTTGCACAAGCCTCAGTGCCGTTCGTTAAAAGGCGGTTTCCTCTGCACGCCGGTGTGATGGTGGGGCAAGCATTCCTGCCGTGCCGTAAAAAGCTGCGGCGGGCAGCACTTGCCGAACGTTTGAAGAGAGCGAAGGGCGGTGAAAACTTGCCATTTCATTTGGTATTGCGCTTACCTTTCGTTAAATTTGCATACGCGGAAAAGTGCGCACTGCACATTCGCCCGGAAGGCCGGCATCACCGGCTGCTGCCCACACCCGGACCTACGTTTTGGAAAGGCAGACATTTACACGTTTAACTACCAATGGCTGTTGACCGCTGCACAGCCCTATTATATTGCATTCATTCATGGGAGAATATATTGTTTCGGCCAGAAAATACCGCCCTTCGACGTTTGACACGGTTGTCGGACAGGAGGCGCTGACCACTACGCTGAAAAATGCCATTGCGCAAAACAAACTGGCGCATGCCTATTTGTTCTGCGGCCCTCGCGGAGTGGGCAAAACTACCTGTGCGCGCATCTTTGCCAAAACCATCAACTGCTTGCACCCATTGCCCAACGGCGAGGCGTGCAATGAATGCGAAAGTTGCCTGGCTTTCAACGAACAGCGCTCGCTGAACATTCACGAACTTGATGCGGCTTCGAACAACTCGGCCGACGATATTCGCGGACTGATTGACCAGGTGCAAATTCCTCCGCAGACGGGACGCTACAAGGTGTTTATCATCGACGAAATCCACATGCTTTCGGTGGCGGCTTTCAATGCTTTCCTGAAGACGCTGGAGGAACCGCCTGCACATGCCATCTTTATCTTGGCTACGACGGAAAAGCATAAAATATTGCCCACGATTTTGAGCCGTTGCCAAATTTACGACTTTGCGCGTATGACGGTGGAGAACACGGTGGCACACTTGCAGCATGTGGCCGACGAGGAGGGCTATGTCTACGAAATGGAGGCGTTGCACGTCATTGCTGAAAAGGCTGATGGCGGTATGCGCGACGCGCTTTCGATTTTCGACCAGGTGGCCAGTTTCTGCGAGGGTAACATTACTTACAAAAAGGTAATCGAGGACTTGAATGTGCTCGACTACGATGAATACTTTGCCATGACCGACCTGCTGCTGAAGTGTGCCCTGCCTGAGGCTATGGTGCAACTCGATAAGGTGCTGAGCCATGGTTTCGAAGCAAACTACTTTATCGGCGGATTGGCTTCGCACTTCCGCAACTTGCTGATGTGTCGCAACGAACAGACGTTGCCGCTGCTCGACGTGAGTACGGGGGCGAGAGATCGCTATCGCGAACAGGCGCAGAAATGTCAGCCGAAATTCCTGTATCGCGCGCTGAAACTGTGTAACGACTGCGACATGAGTTACCGCACGGCGCGCAACAAGCGTTTGCTCGTTGAGCTGACGCTCATTCAGGTGGGACAGGCTGCCACAGGCGAGGACGAGGGCTGTGGGCGTGGCCCTGCGAAACGTCTTAAACCCATTTTCAACGTGACGGCGGCAAAGGCTGCTGCCACGAGCCCGAAGGGGGCGCAACAGCCTGCCCCGACTGCTACGACTGCTGTAAAACCTGCTGCACCTGCTGCACCTGCCGGCACCACGGCGGTGCAACCATCCACCGCTCATGTGGCGACGCAAAACGGAACTAACAACATACCGACGACTGGCAACAAGGTGGAATCGCAACAGGCGGCGCAAACTTCGCTGATGGCTATGCTGTCGGAAAGTGCCGGCAAAAAGCAGTACGCACACAAAACGGCGCATACGCTCTCTATCAGGGAAATGCAGCAGACTTACCGCAAGGAATTGGCGGAACGCGACAAAAAACTGGCGCAGAGTCAGCTGCAAACGGCCAATAACACGGATGTGACTTTGCCGGGCTCGGGAAGGGAACGCCCGTTTACGCAAGACAAGGTGATGTATTACTGGTTTCGCTACGCGCAACAAATGCCGAAGGAAAAAAATTACATTTCGGGACGTATGCGCAACATGAACCCGAAATTGCTCGATAACTGGGTGATTGAGGTGCCGGTCGAAAACGAAATGGTGGAACAGTACATGATTGGCGAAAGGGTGAGCTTGCTGATGTATCTGCGCGATAACTTGCAGAATGACCGCATCACCATGACTTTCAAAATATCGAACAACGATTGCTTGAGAAAGGTGAGAACGCGCAAAGAACTTTTCATCGATATGCTGAAAAAGAACGATGCGCTCGAAATGTTACGAAAAGAATTGGATTTGGAGCTGGCTTGATGCTCCTTACAATAAAAAGCCTATACTATACACAATTTAAGCAGATGCGCTCAATTTATAAAGACACATCTGCTTACTAACAGCATTTACATAAAATGGAACAAACTCCACACAAGTATGTTACGGTGGCTTACGAACTGTACACCGATAACGAAAAAGGTATTCACGAACTCGTAGAAAAAGCTCCGGCTGAACACCCTTTCCAGTTTATCACCGGTATGGGTGTGGTGCTTGATGCTTTTGAAGCAAAAATAAACGAACTGAAGGCTGGCGAGGCTTTCGACTTCGTGCTGAAGGTTGACGATGCTTACGGCCCTTACGAGGAGGAACATGTGCTTGAACTCGACAAACAGATTTTCAGCGTCAACGGTCACTTCGACAAGGAAATGGTTTACCCCGGTGCCGTGCTTCCGCTCGTTAACAGCGATGGCAACCGCTTCCAGGGCTTGGTGCTTGAGGTGAAGGACAACACGGTGGTCGTAGACTTGAACCATCCGTTGGCTGGCAAGGATTTGCACTTCAAGGGCGAAGTGGTGGTGATGCGCGACGCTACTGACGATGAAATCAAGGGACTGATTAACATGATGAGCGGCGAGGGCTGCGGCTGTGGCTGCGAGGACTGCGGCGGCGAAGGCGAAGGCGGTTGCTGCGGTGGTCATGGCGAGGGTCACGGTCACGGCGAAGGTGGCTGCTGCGGCGGTCATGGCGAGGGTCATGGTCACGGTCACGGCGAAGGTGGCTGCTGCGGTGGTCATGGCGAGGGTCATGGTCATGGTCACGGCGAAGGTGGCTGCTGCGGCGGTCATGGCAAGGGTCATGGTCACGGTCACGGCGAAGGCTGCTGCCAGAACAAGGACTAAACACACGAGGGGTTACGTGCTCTTCTAACTCATAAACTCCATGCGGCGCATACATTGGGGAAAAACGCACATAGCTTTTGGGCTTTGTGAACTCCGTTTTACTACGCAATGTCTGCGTCGCTTTTGTGTAAGCAGATGCAGACTTAAGTAGACGTTTGAAACTGTTTCTACTTAAAATCATACTTTGACTCTGCATCTGCATCTGCATCTGCTTCATATAATCATCTCTTCTTAGCACAATGAACACATTTGGCACTCTTTTCAGACTGACGACTTTTGGCGAGAGCCACGGACCGGGCATTGGTGGCATCATCGATGGCATGCCGGCCGGCATACCCGTGGATTTGGATTTTATTCAATCAGAACTCAACCGCCGAAAACCGGGACAGAGCGCGCTGACAACGCCGCGCAAGGAAAACGACTGCGTTGAACTGCTTTCGGGCGTGTTCGACGGACGTACTACGGGCTGCCCCATCGGCTTTTTGGTACGCAATGAAAACCAACATTCGGCCGACTACGACAATATGCGCCATGTGTTCCGCCCATCGCACGCTGACTTTACTTACGAAACTAAATATGGTATCCGCGATCACCGGGGTGGCGGACGAAGTTCTGCACGCGAAACTATTGCACGCGTGGTGGGAGGTGCCTTTGCCAAAATGGTGCTGAAAGAAAAGGGCATTCGCATCACGGCCTTTACGCAACAGGTGGGTTGGATTGCTGCCGACAGGGATTACGCTACTTACGACTTTGCGGAAATTGAACGCAACCCGGTGCGCTGCCCCGATGCGGAAAAGGCGGCTGAAATGGGCAAACTCATTGCGGAAGTGAAGGCTGAGGGCGACACAATCGGGGGCATCATTGCGTGTGTCATACAGGGCTGCCCGGTGGGACTGGGTGAACCGGTTTTTGACAAACTGCATGCGCAACTCGGAGCGGCTATGCTCAGCATCAACGCAGCTAAAGGCTTTGAATATGGCAAGGGCTTTGCGGGCGTTACAGACCGGGGTAGTGCTCAAAACGATTACTTCATTCCCGACGGAAACGGAGGCATTACCACTGCTACCAACCACAGCGGAGGCATACAAGGGGGCATCAGCAACGGACGCGACATTTACTTCCGCGTAGCCTTTAAACCCGTAGCTACGCTGCTGCAACCCCAACCCACCGTGAACGACCGCGGCGAAGCAACGGAGCTTAAAGCAAGAGGACGTCATGATGCTTGTGTGCTTCCGCGCGCTGTACCTATTGTCGAGGCGATGGCAGCAATGGTTATTTTAGATAATTATATGCTGCATAACATACGAAAATGTTAAATAGACCGATTTGCTAAGAAAACTTCGCAATTAGTTTGGTTTATTGCTAACAATGTTATATATTTGCATCACTTAGTTGTCGTGAGATAACGCTATCAAATAGTTTAGTTAAGTCTAGTTTAGTTTTTGTGTTGGTTAATGGGGGTTTCGTGGTGACGTCACCTCCATTAATTTTTTATATTCATCAGTCCACTTTTTCCTAACCCTTCAGAAATATATTCCTTCCCATGCAAATAGCTGTTATTGGTGCCGGAGCTGCCGGATGCTTTGCCGCCATTGAACTTAAACGCCGGTTACCTGATGCCGAAATTACTGTGTACGAAGCGCAAAACCGTGCGCTTGCCAAAGTGGCCATCACGGGTGGCGGAAGGTGTAACCTGACCAATTCCTTTGCTGAGGTTAAAAGCGCTGAAACCGTATATCCGCGCGGAGCAAGACTCATGAAGCGATTGCTGCGCGAATTCAGCCACCGTGATGCTTGGCAATGGTTCGAAAACGAAGGTGTGCGCCTCACTACGCAAAGCGATGAATGCGTGTTCCCGGTTTCGCAAAATGCCATGGAAATTGTCAATACTTTACTCAACCTCATGGAACGACTGGGAGTAAAGCTGAAAACGCATTGCCGCATACAGCGTATCGAACCTGACGCGGAACATTCGGCAACGATGCCGCGCTACAACATTGCATTTTCACAGGCTGGAAAAATGCACAGCATAACTGCCGATGCGGTTGTCATCACCACAGGCGGTAGTCCGCAAATCAAAGGATTGGACTTTCTGCAACCGCTACACCTGGAAATCATTCCGCCTGTGCCGTCTCTCTTCAGTTTCTGCATACCGAACACGCAGCTTAAGGAACTGATGGGTACAGTGGTGGAAAATGCTACAACTACTTTGTGCGGCACTAAACTGAAGGCCGGCGGACCGTTGCTCATCACGCATTGGGGATTGAGCGGACCGGCTGTGCTGAAATTATCGGCACACGGTGCACGACTGCTCGCTGAACGGAATTACCAGGCGCAAATTGCGGTGAACTGGATGGGAGGCTTAAAAGAAAACGAGGTGAAGGACCTGCTCATTGATTTGGCACAACAACACAGTTCCAAACAGCTGCAAAGCGTTTATCCCGAGGTTCTGAATGCTCGATTGTGGCATTTTCTGCTTGCCGAAGCCGGACTCGACCCTACGCGTCGCTGGGCTAGCATGAATGACAAGAGCTTGTCGCGACTGGCGGCTAAACTCACCAATCACCAACTTCCGGTTGAAGGTAAAAACCGCTTCAAGGAGGAATTTGTGACTTGCGGAGGTGTGGCTCTGTCAAACATCAACCCGTCTACACTCGAAGCTCGTCAGTACCCGAACATGTATTTTGCGGGCGAAGTGCTTGACATCGATGCTGTAACGGGCGGATTCAATTTGCAGGCGGCATGGACCACTGGTTTCGTAGCAGCTAAGGCTTTAAGCGGCAAATCCGAACGGTAACACTGCCTGTGAAACTTTAAGCCAAACGAACGGTAACACTTAAAACGAAACTGGCTGTTTGAACCCATTTTCAAGTTGCTCAACACTCAAAAAAAAGCAGGACGCCTGAGTTTGAATCTCAGACATCCTGCCTTTTTTATTTGTATAATTTGAGTGTATGCACACGCCCAACTCTGGAAGTTACCTTTGTCTGCGTGCTTATTTTTCAATATGTACCACTGTTTGGGGGAAGGGAATATTGATGCCTTCCTGATTGAACAAATCGTAAATGCGCTGCTGTCCGTCATAGAACACAGCCCAATAATCTTCGTTCTTTACCCAAACACGAATCACGAGGTTTACGCTGCTGTCGGCCAAGGCATCTAACCCCACAAAGGGCTTTTTACCCTCAATATCTTGCAAAATACGCTCATCTGCACTGAACATTTCATACAGTTTGGCGCGTACTTTATCTACATTCTCGCCATACTCCACACCTACCGTCCACTGCACGCGACGTATGTCCTCGCGCGAGTGATTCACCACAACTGAGTTACTCAGCGAACCATTCGGCACATACACCGTTTTATTGTCGAAGGTGGCAATAATCGTGTGGAATATCTGTATTTCGCGAACGGTTCCGCTCACTCCCTGTGCTTCTACAACATCGCCTACGCGGTAAGGTTTGAACACCAGCACAATCAAACCACCGGCAAAATTCTGCAAATGGCCGGAAAGTGCCATACCAACTGCCACACCGGCTGAAGCGAGCAATGCTGCAAACGAAGCCGTGTTGACACCTAACGCACCGATTACTGATACTACCAGCAAGATGGTTAGCACAACTTTCAAAAAACTACGCAGAAAACTCTGCACGCCTACATCTACACTGCGGCGCTGCAACGTGCCCATTACCAGGCGCATCACCAGGCTGATAATAAACCGACCGACTATGTAGACAATGATAGCTACCAGAATATGCTTCCCGGCAGTAACGCTAAGGTCAATCAACTTATCGATGAGCACATCCATTTTCTCCACTGAAAAGAAGGAAGAAGAGGGCAACGATTCTAATAAAGCTAACATCATATTTCAAAAAGCCTGTTTTAAGAGATGCTTACTTATGTTTAATCAATCCATAGTCTGAAATAATCAGCGGCGTTTCCGGAACATCCAAAGCAGTCAGACGTTTGATTTCTTTGGCTGCACGGTGCTGAAAATCAGGTTGCGGTCCTACTCCACGGCGCTGCACAAATGAATGCAACTGACCGGCAAAGAAGCGACCGTCGCGCGTCAACGACAATTCAAGTATGGGGGCATATCCTGAAATGCCTAACAGATTCATACCGTAGGGCGTACAGAAGTTGCCCAAGCTGTAAGCGATGAAATGCTCTTTGTAGAGTTCAACGGCACGCACCACATGAGGTCCATGCCCGAACACAACGTCAGCACCGGCATCTATACAGAAATGAGCAAATTCGCGCAGCGAACCTCGGTCTTCATTGTAGAACATTTCCGTTCCGTGCGGCAAACGGGCATGCCGTGCGCCTTCTGCACCTCCATGAAATGAAACAATGACAACGTCGCAAAGATTTACCAATTCAGTGATTACCTCACGCACCGTTTGCAAATCCTGATGCTTGTAGGTATAACCATTGTGGCCAAAGGCACAGAGTCCGTATTTCACCCCGTGACGCTCAATAACTACCGAAGGCGGATAATCCCTGATGCCTGCAAAAGCAATGCCTTGCTCTGTTAAGCAATGCATCGTACTGTTCACACCATCCTGTCCGAAATCAAAAGCATGATTATTGGCCATGCTCATAAAGTCGTAACCGGCCTCTTTTAACCGTGGGGCAAAAACAGTAGGGGTACGAAAAGCATAGCTGGATTTCGAAAGTATCTTATGCGTTTCACCGCTGTCGCAAAGCGTCCCCTCCAAATTTCCGGCAGCCAAATCGGCCCGTTTCAGCACCCGCTTGGCATGAACGAACAGTTGCCGCCCCTCTTGGACCGGCAACTGTTCATTCGGGTACGTTGTACCCATCATTATGTCTCCTGTAAGTGCAATGGTCAAGTGCTTTTCAGCAACCATATTTTGCGCCGTAAGCGCAATGGTTTGAAGCATAAAAGCCATGACCAGACAAACATATTTTATCACGTCTACTAGTTTTCTATGATTCTACGTGCACCCATGTAGCGACGATTGTAATAATGCTCGCTTGAGTTCGACACCTTCACACCACGCAGACTGGCATGAACAAATGAGAAATTCTCACCCGAAGGATCAACCTCAGTAACAATACCTACATGACCTACACGGCGCGAATTGCCACGTCCACCGAAGAATACCAAGTCACCCTTTTTCAAATCAGAAATGCGGGCTATGGGTGTTCCTTCGCAATACTGCGAACGCGAAGTACGCGTAATGGCTACATTGGCCTTGCCATAAACATAACTGGTAAAGCCTGAGCAGTCGAACACATTCGGTCCTTTGCTGCCCAAAGAATAGCGGGCTCCCAAATATTGAAGGGCGGTCTGCACTACATTCTCACCGAATGCAGCATTGTAATTGATGGCAGAGTGATTGACGCTAACTTCTGTAGCCTCGGCAGTTGCAATAGGAGCAACTTCAGCAACGATTCGTTCTGCTACCGGACGGTTGGGCATTTCTTCCGGCAAAATGTCTTGAGCCTGAGCTGTGAACATTGCCATCACGCCAAACGCCAAGCATGCAGCATATTTTTTAATTTGCACGTTCTTGATGGTTTAGAGTTCGAAAAAATGAGCAACGAAAAGTAACCAACGTCTGATCGCCTTCCCGAGCCTCTCTGACGTCTAAAAAACAATTACCTTCCGTTTTTTACAACGATTGCAAATTTACAAAAACTGCCTTGGAAAACCAAACGAATTAATAACTTTTAAAAAAGGATTTTTTATCTCCCCGAAGATATTGCACACTATCTTTATTTCTGTGTGATAAGATGCTGTAAATCAGCACAATCAATCAAGATTTGCGCAATACCATAGTAGGCAAAACAAGCTATATAGACACTGAATTGTTGTTTGTTTATTCAAAGTAAGCCTCTCCCGACTCAGACTCGGCAGAGGTGGCCTCCGGCTCGTTCTGGTGGGTCACAGGCTGACGCAGGATGTCTGTACCCTGCTTGTCGGTTGCATGGGGATGCAAAACTGCCGATTTACTTTCAGTGGCTACCGAATCAAGGGTGTGCAGCGTATCGGGCTTGGTGGGCTTCACATCGCGGTTGGTGGGACCTATCATAAACGGCAAACGTTCGTTTTCACCCGAAACAATCACCTGCATGCCTCCGTAAGCATAGTTCTCTTTAATGAATATAATATTCTCCGTCTTCACACGAATACAGCCTTCTGAAGCGCGTTTTCCTATGCTACGGGGTGCATTGGTACCATGAATGCCAATACCGGTAAACTGAGGAGTTTTCAAACTCAGATAATACGGACCATAGCACCCCTTAACCATACGCCCGTCACGGGTCTTATGCACCCAATCCGTACTCTCATAAATGCCCACAATCTTGAACACACCTTCTGGTGTACGATAATCGCCCACTTCTTGCTTATTGCCGCGTTTGATACCACAGGCAATGCCGCACGAAAATAAAACACTGTCGTGCTTGTTCAACACATAAAGGCGCATTTGGGGTTTAGAAATGTAAATATAATCACCCAAACGCTCAACCAAAGGTGCATCGGTTGAATCCAAATCTGTTTGCAAGTCTAAGGCTGAATCCTGCGAAACATGATTCTCTGCTAAAGGATTCTCTGACAAGGGTTCTGTGAGTGTATCTGTCACAACATAATCGTTGGATTCATCGGCAGGCTGACTCTTTCTAAAATTGCAAGCAAACACGGCCGTTAAAGTCAAAAAGCAGCAAACACACTGCACTACAATCCTGTTCATCTGTATCTTCCTTAAATCAATTAACGAATGGGCTTTTGTTTGAAAGTACAAAGATATATCAATTCACACATTCCGACAAAATCGGAGCTGCTGAATTTCGCTATGTGAACTTGGTTGCATTCATGGGTTTCGGACAGGCCTACCTGCCCTACTTTCTTTTGTTCAAAATGTCAAAGAACGCTCTATCAAGCAAAGGATATGCTGTTTTTTCATCCGTCAAGCTAAGAAGAACCTGACTTAATCACTGGCAAAGGTACAACGCAAAACCGCCAATTCCAAATTTTTAGACGACCCGATATCGCACCTCACCTATAAACTACTAGAACTACGTACTACAAACTCATTCTGACTCAAACAGTTCAAAACGGATTTTCGGCAAAGAAAAAAGTGAAATAGGGATATGCAAAACGACGAAGAAAACGAACTTTCGGCAAGCAGCATCAATCCCTTACCTCCATAAACGAGCAAAGCCTCCGACGATTACTCGTCAGAGGCTTGCTTCTAAAAAA
>OGMN01001148.1_pt1 | contig 21840 bp, 15 predicted proteins | sample 1573211 | NCBI WGS metagenome assembly OGMN01 (sample SAMEA2581876, study PRJEB24529) | metagenome | biome: Human gut stool | place: China | collected 2011
TTGAAGGGGGGAGGGGAAACCTTTCTCCAGAAAGGTTTCCCCTCCCCCCTTCAATCCTTATCTCCCCCTACACATCATATAACTCTTCATACCGCCGCTTGTACTCGGCCCAGCGGCCTTCGCGGATGGCGGCGCGGGCCCCGCGGACGGTGTCGAGGAAGTAGGTCAGGTTGTGGATGGAGTTGAGCCGGAAGGAGAGCAGCTCCTGTGAAGCATACAGATGCCGCAAATAGGCGCGGGAGAACGTGCGGCAGGTGTAGCAGTTGCAGGCGGGATCGAGCGGGCCGTCGTCCTCGGCAAATTCGCGGCGCTTGATGTTGAGCTTGCCGAGCGAGGTGTACAGCGTGCCGTTGCGGGCGTTGCGCGTGGGCAGGACGCAGTCGAACATGTCCACGCCCGCGTCGATGCCTTTGATGATGTCCAGCGGCGTGCCCACGCCCATGAGATAGCGGGGCTTTTCGGAAGGCAGTATGGGAGCCGTATGGTACAGCATCTCCATCATGACGTCCTTGCTTTCCCGCCGATGGCATAGCCCTCGAAGTCGAGATCGATGAGTTGGCGCGCCGACTCCGAACGCAGATCCTTGAACATGCCGCCCTGCACGATGCCGAACAGCAGGTTTCCCGCCGTCCCCTTGGGATAGGCGTCACGGCAGCGTTTGGCCCAGCGGGTGGTCATGGTCAGCGATCGGGCTGTGTAGGTGTGATCCGCCCCGGCGGGCACGCACTCGTCAAGCACCATCATAATGTCCGAATTCAGGTTGCGCTGGATGCTCACCACCTTTTCCGGCGTGAACAGGTGCTTCGAGCCGTCGAGGTGGGAACGGAAGGTGACCCCTTCCTCCTTGATGGTCCGCAGGGTGGAAAGGCTGAAGACCTGAAAGCCGCCGCTGTCCGTGAGGATGGGCTTGTCCCACGCGTTGAAGCCGTGCAGGCCGCCGCGCCGCGCCACGAGTTCGTCGCCGGGCCGCAGGTACAGGTGATAGGTGTTGCCGAGGATGATTTCCGCGCCTATGGCGTTGAGATCGTCGGGAGCGATGGCCTTCACGCTGCCAACCGTGCCGACGGGCATGAAGATGGGCGTGTTTACCGGGCCGTGGGCCGTCTGGAGAACGCCGGTACGGGCCGCGCCGTCCGTGGCGTGTATCTGAAAGGTTCCGGGTGTGTTCATTCCACCAGTTTACAGGCTATGAAGGCAGTTGAAAAGGGCTACATCCGGGATGTGCGCAATCTTCAACCGTACCCCGTATGTGAAGGAAAGGGAGAAAGGGCTTGGTAAGCCGAATGCCTTATCAGAAACATGAAGATACATTCCCGCCGGGCCCTTTTCTCCTTTGGGGATTTCCCCGAGTGGAAAGAGAGAAATCCGTTACGGGCAGAGCAAACAAAAATTCCGCAATCGACTGTGCCGATTGCGGAATTTTTGTTTGAGCCATTTGGCCTCTTGGAGAGAGTGTTCCCCCCGAGGGGCCAAATGTTTTGGCTTTGTCAGTCCAGATCGGCGATGATCGGATTGCCGCTGAGCTCGTCAAGGAAGCGGTCGGGGCGTTCCTTCTGATCCGGGACCGTGATGTCCTGATCCACGTATTCGCGGTAGCCCGTCCCGGCGGGGATAAGGCGGCCGACGATGACGTTTTCCTTAAGGCCGCGCAGGTAGTCCATCTTGCCCTTGAGGGCCGCCTCGGTGAGCACCTTGGTGGTTTCCTGGAAGGAGGCCGCCGAGATGAAGGACGAGGTGGTCAGGGACGCCTGCGTGATGCCGAGGACCAGCGGTTCGGCGGTAGCGGGGGAACGTCCCTCGGCCATGGCCTTCTGGTTTTCGGCCTTGAACTCGGCCTTGTCGACCTGTTCGCCCACGAGGAAGCTCGTTCCGCCCGGCTCGGTGACGGTCACCTTGCGGAGCATCTGGCGCACGATGACTTCGATGTGCTTGTCGTCAATGCCCACGCCCTGGAAGCGGTACACTTCCTGGATTTCGTCCACCAGGTAGGCGGCGAGGTACTTCTCGCCCTTGGTGCGCAGGATGTCGTGCAGCTCGGGGTTGCCTTCGGTCAGCAGGTCGCCGCACTCGACGAAGTCGCCGTCGGACACGGTGATGTGCTTGCCCTTGGGCACCAGGTATTCCTTGGATTCGCCCACTTCCGGCGTAACGATGAGCTTGCGCTTGCCCTTGGCTTCGCCCGCGAAGGAAACGGTGCCCGCGATTTCGGAAACCACGGCCATATCCTTGGGCTTGCGGACTTCGAACAGCTCGGCGACTCGCGGAAGACCACCCACGATGTCGCGGGTCTTGGAGGTTTCACGAGGCTTACGGGCGATGATGTCGCCCGCGAGCACCTGCTCGCCGTCCTTGACCATGATGATCGCGCCGACGGGGAGGCTGTAGACCGCGGGGAGCTGGCCCGCGCCGCGCAGCTTGGGATCGCCGTTTTCATCGCAGACGGAGACGGACGGGCGGAAGCTCGTCGTACGGTATTCGATGATGGTCATGGACGCCTGGTGCGTGGCTTCGTCCAGCTTTTCCTGATAGGTCTTGCCGTCCACGAGGTCCGTGAACTTGATGAAGCCGTCCACTTCCGAGACGAAGGGTTCGTTGAACGGGTCCCATTCGGCAAGGAGCTGGCCGTTGCTGACGGACTGCCCATCCGTAACGTGCAGGCGCGCGCCGTTGGGGAGCGTGTAGCGCTCCACTTCGCGGCCCTGTTCGTCGATGACGGCGACCTGCCCGCTCTTGCCGAGCACCTGAGCCACACCTTCGCGGTTCCTGATTTCCTTCACGCGGGTGAGGACCACGCGGCCGTCATGCTGCGCCTCGAAGTTCGAACGTTCGATTTCCTTGGACGCCGTACCGCCGATGTGGAAGGTACGCATGGTGAGCTGCGTGCCGGGTTCGCCGATGGACTGTGCCGCGATGATGCCGACCGTCTCGCCGATGTTGACGAGGTGGCGGCGGGCAAGGTCGCGCCCGTAGCACAGCGAGCAGATGCCGCGCTCGGACTGGCAGGTCAGCGCAGAGCGGATCATCACGGAGTTGATGCCCTTGTCGTCCAGCGTCTTGGCGACGGGTTCGTCGATCAAAGTGTTTTCGGGGTAGAGCAGGTCGCCCGTTGCGGGATCATACACCGGGTAGAGCAGCACGCGGCCGAGCGCGCGCTCGGACAGCTTCTGCTTGACCTCGCCGCCGTCCTTGATGGCGCGGATTTCGATGCCGTCGACGGTGCCGCAGTCGTGTTCGGAGACGATGACGTCCTGCACCACGTCCACGAGGCGGCGGGTCAGGTAACCGGAGTTCGCCGTCTTGAGGGCGGTGTCCGCGAGACCCTTACGAGCGCCGTGCGTGGAGGTAAAGTACTGGAGCACAGTCAGGCCTTCACGGAAGCTCGCGGTGATCGGGGTTTCGATGATTTCGCCGGAGGGCTTGGCCATCAGGCCGCGCATCCCGGCGAGCTGACGCATCTGGTCGGCGTTGCCTCGGGCACCCGAGTTGGACATCATGAAGATCGGGTTGAAGCTGAGGTTGGCCTCCTGCTTGCCGGTCTTCGGGTCGGTCAGGATATCCGTGGAGATTTCCTTGTTCATTTCCGCGGACACGTCCTGCGTGGCCTTGGTCCAAACGTCGACGACCTTGTTGTATTTTTCCGTACGGGTGATGATACCGTCGCGGTACTGGCTTTCGATGTTGTCCACTTCGGCGGAAGCGGCATCAATGATGCGCTTCTTGGAATCGGGGATCAGCATGTCCTTCACGCCGATACTGATGCCGGAGCGGGTCGCGTATTCGTACCCGATGGCCTTGATGCGGTCGCAGAGGATGACGCACGCCTTGACCCCGGCGTCGCGGTAGGCGCTGTCCACCAGCTTGGCAATGTTCTTTTTGGTCAATTCTTTGTTGACGTTCTCGAACTTGATGCCGGCGGGCAGGCCGCGCCACACGAGGATACGGCCGGGCGTGGTGTTGGCGAGCTTGCCGTCTTCCATGCGTACCTTGATGCGGGCGTGCATACTGACCTGATCGGCGTCAAGGGCGGCTTCCACTTCCCACGGGGCGCAGAAGACCATGCCTTCGCCCTTTTCGAAGGAACGTTCCACGGTCATGTAATACAGGCCGAGGACCATGTCCTGAGAAGGCACGATGACGGGCGTTCCGTTGGCGGGCGACAGGATGTTGTTGGTGCTCATCATGAGCACGCGGCATTCGATCTGCGCTTCCACGGAGAGCGGGATGTGTACGGCCATCTGGTCGCCGTCGAAGTCCGCGTTGTAGGCGGAGCAGACGAGCGGGTGCAGCTGGATGGCCTTGCCTTCGACGAGCAGCGGCTCGAAGGCCTGGATGCCGAGGCGGTGCAGCGTAGGGGCGCGGTTCAGCAGAACCGGGTATTCCTTGACCACGTCGGCCAGGATATCCCATACGACCAGCTCTTCGCGCTCCACCATCTTTTTCGCGCTCTTGATGGTGGAGGCATGGCCTCTCTTCTCAAGTTCGGAATAGATGAAGGGCTTGAAAAGCTCGAGCGCCATCTTCTTGGGCAGGCCGCACTGATGGAGTTTCAGGTACGGGCCCACGACGATGACGGAACGGCCGGAGTAGTCGACGCGCTTGCCGAGCAGGTTCTGACGGAAGCGGCCCTGCTTGCCCTTGATCATGTCGGACAAGGACTTCAGGGGGCGTCCGTTGGTGCCGGCGATGGCGCGTCCGCGGCGGCCGTTGTCGAACAGCGCGTCCACGGCTTCCTGCAACATACGCTTTTCGTTACGGATGATGATGTCGGGAGCCCCGAGTTCCATCAGGCGTTTCAAGCGGTTGTTACGGTTGATCACGCGGCGGTACAGGTCGTTCAGGTCGGAGGTGGCGAAACGGCCGCCGTCGAGCGGAACGAGAGGGCGCAGTTCCGGCGGAATGACCGGGATGACTTCGAGGATCATCCATTCGGGGCGGTTGCCGGATTCGAGGAACGCTTCCACGACCTTGAGGCGCTTGGTGAGCTTCTTCTTTTTGGTCTGGGACTTGGTGGTCTGCGATTCTTCGCGCAGGAGCACCTTGATTTCCTCAAGGTTCAGCTCTTCGAGCAGGCCGCGGATGGATTCCGCGCCCATGCCCACGGTAAGGGCGTCCTCGCCGAAATGGTCGATGATCTGGAGGTACTGGTCCTCGGAGATGACCTGCATCTTCTGGAGGTTGGTGCTGCCGGGATCGAGCACGATGTACGAGTCGAAATAGAGCACCTTTTCCAGATCGGCCATGGTCATGTCGAGCAGGGTGCCGATCTTGGAGGGCAGGGTCTTGAGGAACCAGATATGGGCGACGGGCGCGGCCAGTTCGATATGGCCCATGCGTTCGCGGCGCACCTTGGAGGCAATGACTTCAACGCCGCACTTTTCGCAGACGATGCCGCGGTGCTTCATGCGTTTGTACTTGCCGCAGTTGCATTCGTAGTCCTTCACCGGGCCGAAGATCTTCGCGCAGAACAGGCCGTCGCGTTCGGGCTTGAACGTACGGTAGTTGATGGTCTCCGGCTTCTTGACTTCGCCGTAGGACCATTCGCGGATGTTCTCCGGCGAGGCGATGGAAATCTGAATCGCCTTCAGATTGCGGATTTGGCTCGCGTTGGCGTTGGCCGAGCTGCGAACCGAGAAGAGATCGTCAAGACTCATATATATGTACTCCCTTTTGCGGGTCAGGCGCCGGAGAGGCAACGGTCCGTAAAGAACCTCCGTCTCCGAACCCTACCCCCATCCCCTCAAAACCGCTGTCTTGAGGGTTGGACGTAATGAAGGGTCTCTTAACTGGGAGGGCCTCCGCTTTCTTCCTTCTTCCGTTCCGGGGCCGGCCCGGCACAAAACCTCAGGAGGGAAAGGGGAGGGGTGCGGGGGGGCCTTCTTTTGAAGAGGGCCCTTCCCCGCGATGGTATCTATTCGTCAGCCATGTCCTGCTGCTGTTGCAGGTACTGCTGGTGTTCCTCTTCGGCGAAGCCGACGCGCTTGGGCCTCTTCTTGCCTTCCTCCTGATGGAGGGTGACGTTGAGGCCGAGGGACATGAGCTCCTTGACCAGAACGTTGAAGGACTCGGGGAGCCCGGCTTCGAGGAAGTTGTCGCCCTTGACGATCTTCTCGTACATCTTCACGCGTCCCGTCACGTCGTCCGACTTGACGGTGAGGAATTCCTGCAACAGGTAGGAAGCGCCGTAGGCTTCGAGGGCCCACACTTCCATTTCCCCGAGACGCTGGCCGCCGAACTGCGCCTTACCGCCCAGCGGCTGCTGGGTGACGAGGGAGTAGGGGCCGGTGGAACGGGCGTGGATCTTTTCGTCAACGAGGTGGTGCAGCTTGAGATAGTACATGACGCCGGTGGTCACGCGGTTCTCCAGCTTCTCACCGGTGCGCCCGTCATAGAGGACGGACTTGCCGTCGTCGTCGAGGCCGGCGCGGGACAGCCAGTTCCAGATTTCCGATTCTTCGGCACCGTCGAACACCGGGGTGTACGTGATGATGCCGTTGCGCAGCTTCAGGACGGACTTGCGGAATTCCTCGTCGTCCATCCCGTCCACTTCGGCGGCGATTTCCGGCGAAGCGAAGATGTCCTTCACTTCGTCGCGCACGGACTGGAGGGCGGTGCCCTTGTCGACCATTTCCGCGAGCTGGCGGCCCAGTTCGCGGGCGGCCCAGCCGAGGTGCACTTCCATGATCTGGCCGATGTTCATACGGGAAGGCACGCCGAGGGGGTTCAGCACGATGTCCACGGGGCGGCCGTCGGCGAAGAAGGGCATGTCCTCTTCCGGCAGAATGCGGGAGACGACACCCTTGTTCCCGTGACGGCCGGCCATCTTGTCGCCCACGGACAGCTTACGCTTGATGGCGATATGAACCTTGACCATCTTGATCACGCCGGGGGGCAGATCGTCCCCTTCCGTGACCTTTTCGCGCTTGGAGTCGTAGATCGACTTGATGTACTCGATCTGGTGATCGTACTGCACAAGCAGTTCGCCGACGTTTTCGTTGACTTCCTTGCTCTGGAACAGATCGGCCAGCTTCTTGACCGGCAGGGCCATGAGCAGCTCTTCGGTCATGGCGGCACCGGCTTCGGCCAGCACTTCGCCCTTCTTGTCGCCGAGCAGGGTCGTGGCGATCTGCTTGCCGTCGACGATGGGGAGCAGGCGTTCACGCATCCGGCGCGTGATGGCGCGGATGTGATCCTGTTCCTTGGCGTCGAGGCGGCTGATTTCGTAGTCCTCGATGTTCCTGGTGCGCTCGTCCTTTTCGCCGGAGCGACGGTTGAACACCTTCACATCGATGACCGTGCCTTCAACTCCCGGCGGGACCTTGAGGGACGTGTTCTTCACGTCGCGGGCCTTGTCGCCGAAGATGGCGCGCAGGAGCTTTTCTTCCGGGGTGAGCTGCGTTTCGCCCTTGGGCGTGATCTTGCCGACGAGGATGTCCTCGGGCTTCACGGGCGCGCCGATGCGGATGATGCCGCTCTCGTCGAGGTTGCGCAGCATTTCTTCGCCCACGTTGGGAATATCGCGGGTGATTTCTTCCGGTCCGAGCTTGGTGTCGCGGGCCACGACTTCGAATTCTTCGATGTGGACGGAGGTGTAGATGTCTTCCTTCACCACGCGTTCGGAGATGAGCACGGAGTCTTCGTAGTTGTAACCGCACCAGGGCATGAAGGCGATGAGCATGTTCTTGCCGAGCGCGAGGCCGCCGTCATGGATGGCGGGGCCGTCGGCGAGCACGTCGCCCTTCTTCACGATCTGGCCGGGCACGCAGGAAGGCACCTGGCCGAAGCAGGAGTTCTGGTTGGACTTGTGGAACTTCAGCAGATCGTAGGCGCGCACGCCGCCCATGTTGGGGTACAGCGCGGGATCGTCGTAGGCCACGATGATGCGGTTGGCGTCGGCATAGTGGACCACGCCGGAGCTTTCCGCGAGGATGCACGCGCCGGAGTCGCGGGCCACATCCACTTCCATGCCGGTGCCCACAAGGGGGCGCTCGGAACGGAGCAGGGGCACGGCCTGACGCTGCATGTTCGAACCCATGAGCGCGCGGTTGGCGTCGTCGTGTTCGAGGAACGGGATCAGCGCCGCGGAGATGGACACCATCTGGCTCGGGGAAATGTCCATGAGGGTGATTTCCTCACGGGCGGCCATGAGCACGTCGTCGCCCACACGGGCGGTGACGTAGTCGTCCACGAGACGGCGGTCGGCGTCGACGGCGGCGTTGGCCTGCGCGATGACGTGGCCCGTTTCGCGGGAAGCGTCGAGGTGCACGAACTCGTCGGTCATGTAGCCGTCGCGGATGACACGGTACGGCGTCTCGATGAAGCCGTAGTCGTTCACCTTGGCGTAGGTCGTCAGGGAAACGATCAGACCGATGTTCGGGCCTTCAGGCGTTTCGATGGGGCAGATACGGCCATAGTGCGACACATGGACGTCCCGGACTTCGAACCCGGCGCGTTCGCGGGTCAGACCGCCGGGGCCCAGAGCGGAAAGACGGCGCTTGTGCGTGACTTCCGAGAGGGAGTTGGTCTGGTCCATGAACTGCGACAGCTGCGAGGTGCCGAAGAATTCCTTGAGCACGGCGGCCACGGGCTTCGGATTGATCAGGTCGTGGGGCATGAGCGTCGCCACTTCCTGAATGCTCATCCGTTCCTTGATGGCGCGTTCCATGCGCACGAGGCCGATGCGGTACTGGTTTTCCACCAGTTCGCCCACGAGGCGCACGCGGCGGTTGCCGAGATGGTCGATGTCGTCGGCGGGGCCGTGGCTGTCCTTCAGCTGGACAAGCACCTTGATGGCGTCGAGGATGTCGTCGTCGGCAAGGGTGCGCAGATCGGCGTGATCGGTCTTGTTCAGGCGCTGGTTGAGCTTGTAGCGGCCCACGGGCGACAGGTCGTAGTAGTCGCCGTTGCGGAACAGGTTGTCGAAGAACGACGCGGCGATTTCCGGGGTCGGCGGGGAGCTCGGGCGCAGGCGGCGATAGATTTCTTCCTGCGCCTTTTCCATGGTGGGCGTCTTGTCCTGCACCAGGGTGTCGCGGATGGAGGAAGAAGTATCGGTACCGCGGGTGTGCAGTGCTGAAATGGTCGTGATCCCGGCTTCGCGGCACGCGTCGAAGAGGCCGGCGGTGATTTCGTCGGCGGCTTCGGCGAGGATTTCACCGGTGGCGTTGTCGACCAGATCTTCGGCAAGGAACAGGCCGAGGGGCGTTTCGGGGGCCACTTCGATCTTTTCGACGCCGGCGGCTTCCATCTGGCGCCACGCGCGCTTGGTGATGGGCTTGCCGGCCTTCACCAGCACGTTGCCTTCCTTGTCGACGATGTCGGCAAAGGCGGCTTCCTTGCGGTGCAGCTCGGGATTGAAGTGCCAGGAGACGCGGCCGTCGTCCTCAAGCTCGTAGATTTCTTTCTTGTAGAAGCAGTCCAGGATTTCGGTCTTGCTCATGCCCATGGCTTTGAGCAGGATCGTGGCGGGCATCTTACGGCGGCGGTCGATGCGCACGTAGAGGATGTCCTTGTGGTCGAAGTCAAAGTCGAGCCACGAACCGCGCATGGGGATGACGCGGCAGGAGTAGAGCACCTTGCGGCTGGTATGCGTCTTGCCGCCGTCGTGCTCGAAGATGATGCCGGGGGAACGTTGCAACTGGTTGACGATGACGCGCTCGGTCCCGTTGATGATGAAGGTTCCCTTTTCGGTCATCAGGGGCAGGGTGCCGAAATAGATGTCCTGTTCCTTGATATCGCGGACAGTACGCGCCTCGGTCTCGTCGTCGACATCATAGACGACAAGGCGGACCTTGATGCGTACCGGGGATTCGTAGGTAAGACCCTTGGAGATGCATTCCGCCTGATCGTACTTGGGCTCGCCGACTTCGTAGCTGACGAATTCGAGGCTGGCGGTACGGTTGAAGTCTTCGATTGGGAAGACAGAACGGAAGACCCCTTCCAGACCTTCATCAGGGAGACGTTCCGTACGTCCCTCCTGCATGAACTTCCGGTAGGAGTCCACCTGCAGGTTGAGCAGGTGGGGAATCTCCACCTCAACCTTGATCTTGCCAAATTGTTTGGTAAGCTGACCCATCATTTCACCTCTGAGAAGGTTGGTCGGCAAAAGCCGGAACGTGCTCGGGTTGCGCGCTCTCGGAATCAATCATGTATAAAAAACGCAACAAGGTCGACAACATAGTTACCCTCCAGAAGATCCGGAGGGCTGTTGTCGACTGATGATACCCGTGTTAGTTCAAAAAATTGGAACAGATACCACCTCTGGTTCGTGTCGCGTGAATTCGAAAAGATAAGAAGGAATCGTCATAAAGGCAAGCTTTTTTTCCTCACAAAGCGAAAAATCTTCATTTGGGGCATGGTTTTTGAATAGTGGAAAGGCTGTGAGCCCGGGGAAAGGGAGAAGGGGGATTCCTTGCCGGGAGTCCGTCCCTCCCTTTCTTCAAGGCTTCTCCGTTCATCCTGTAAGGACTTTGAAACGGGCGACGGGCCTCTTCCGTCCGACGGCTGAGTCCCTAAAAGCGGCATACCGCACCTCCCCTCAGCTTTGCCAAGAGAGGACTTTCGCCATAGAAGGAAAGAGAACCTTGGTATATGTGCGGGGGCGCTTGGCGTGGGGCGCCAAGATGTGAACGGGAGATACCGGACAGGAAGCTTTCTTTCCTTTTTTCCTCGAATGTTCTGGAACGACCAGAGAGGTGCGCATGGACGGTCAGTTTATCGTTTTTTTTCTTGCCCTGGGCGTGCCGCTTGTTTTCGGAGCCTGTATCGGCGCCGCATTCAGAGGACGTTTCGGCAGGGGATTGGGGCTCGTCACTCTTGCGCTCGGGCTTGCCGGTCTGCTCTACGGTGCTTTGACCTTCACGACATACCGTGACGGCTACGGGCTGTTCGCTTGGGTGCTGCAGATACTGATGGCCGGGAGCGTTTTCTGTTTTGGCGGTGCGTGCTGGCTGGCGGCGCGCCGGAAGAGGCAGGGAGTGGAAAAAACGCCGTGGGACTGGCGGCAACGCTGAACAGCCCGCAGGTTGCTCTTTGTTTTCCCGACCTCCGCAACTTTCCCCATGAGCTTTGAGGTGTGTTTTCTTGTACTCCCTTTTCCGGAATGGTTGTGCCTGGACAGCCATTGTCCCCTTGCCCTGTTTCCCTGAGTTCGCCTCCACTCTCTTGCGGTACGGCGGTCCCACTCCGTAAAGGAAGAACGAGGCTCCTCGCTTCATCTTTCACCGGGAGGTACGCGTGGACAGTGTTTTCGGCATCTTTTTTGGGGCCTTGGCCATCATCGCTTTTGGGGCCTGTATCGGTGCCGGGCTCAGAGGGAGGCCCGGGAGGCTGTTTGGCCTGGCCATCCTGAAAATCGGGCTTGCCTGCCTCTTCGTTCTGTTGCTGTTCGTGGACAGTTTTCCCCACAATGAAATCATCTTGTGGCTGGTGCTGATGCTTATGGCCGGTGCCCTCATCTGTTTCGGCGGCGCGTGCTGGCTGGCAGCGCGTTCTATGGGGAAGGATGATGAGCCGCCGGGGCAGGATTGACGGTAATGCTGAGGCCCGCCTTTCCCCTTTGTTTTCCCGGCCTTTCTCCCATATCCCTTTGAGGCGTGCGCGTCCCGGAGTCCCTTCTTTTCCCTTTCCGGCAGGAGGGGAGGCCGGGCGTCGGCTATCGGCCGGATATCCCGCTTTTCTCCAATGACTCTAGGCAATTTCTCTTTCTGATGCGCTCCGGAATCACCGATGCCCTCCTTTGGGAGCCGGAAACGCTGCGGACAGGGATTCGATGGGGCGAAAGCCTAGAAAGAATGGAGAATTGGAGGGTGAGGGTGAAGCCTCTCTTCTGAAAGGTTCTCCTTCCAATTCGTGCAATAAAAAAAAGGCGGCGCGGGGAAAACCCGCACCGCCTTTGAAAGCGCGTATAAAGTGAACTTACTTCACTTCAACTTCAGCGCCGGCTTCAACCAGCTGCTTCTTGGCTTCTTCGGCTTCTTCCTTGGACACGGCTTCCTTCAGGGTGGAGGGAGCGCCGTCAACCTTGTCCTTGGCTTCCTTCAGGCCGAGGCCGGTCAGAGCGCGGACAACCTTGATGACGCCGATCTTGTTGGCGCCGGCGGACTTCAGGATGACGTCGAATTCGGTCTTTTCTTCAGCGGGAGCAGCGGCTTCAGCGGGAGCGGCCACCATCATGGCAGCGGCGGGAGCGGCAGCGGACACGCCGAACTTTTCTTCGAGTTCCTTGATGAATTCGGAGAGTTCGAGCACGGTCATGTTAGCGATAAATTCAACAACTTCTTCTTTGGTAACGGCCATGGGATTGCTCCTTTGAGACTTTGGCTTGGGTGTTTAACGGGTTGCCTAGGCAGCCTTTTTCTCTTCGATCGCCTTGAGGGCGTACATAAGAGGACGAACCATGTTGGCGAACAGGGAGACGAAATTGGTAGGCACGGCGTTCATGGTGCCGAGGACCTGACCAAGGAGTTCCTGCTTTCCGGGCAGCTTGGCGAGAGCGTCCACCTGGGCGGCGGAGAGCATCTTGCCTTCGAGGCTGGCGTGGCGAACAGTAAACAGCTTGCTGGTCTTGGCAAATTCGGAAACCGCCTTGGCGACCGCCACCGGATCCTGAGAGGTCAGGGCGATGCCGCAGTTTTCCTTGAACATGTCCTTAACGGAATCATGCATACCATCGGTGAGGGCGATGCGGGCCAACGTGTTCTTGACGACGAGATACTCGCCGCCGCACTCATAGAGTTTCGCACGGAGCCGCGTCAGCTCTTCCACCGTCATCCCCTTGAAATCTGTCACTACCACAAAAGAGGCAGCGTCGGCTTTCGCCTTAATCTGCGCAATCAGGGCAGCTTTTTCAGATCTATTCACGTGAATCTCCTTCACGTTAGGGGTTGCTCGAAGATTCGTTCAAAATCTTCGCAGTGGAAAGCCGAGCCAAAGAAAGCGTCTGAGCAGGCATGATTGAGGGTTTCCCCGCCTGCCGTCTTCGACTCGAATTCCCAATCCATTGCCAAAAACGGTCCTAGCGGACCGTTTTTGTTCTCAAAGGGGTTAGCCTTCGATGAACTTTTTGATCAAGGTCATGTCCACCTTAAAGCCGGGGCCCATCGTGGTGGAGACAGCCATGTTCTTCATATAGGTGCCCTTGGCCGCGGAAGGCTTCAGGCGGTTCACGGTCTCGACGAGAGCCTTGAGGTTGCCAAGGATCTTTTCGGGACCGAAGGAAACCTTGCCGAGGGGGGCGTGGAGCACGCCAGCCTTGTCGACCTTGAAGTCGACACGCCCGGCCTTGAGTTCCTTAACGGCAGTGGCGACGTCGAAGGTCACGGTGCCGGTCTTGGCATTGGGCATCAGACCGCGGGGGCCGAGCACACGACCGACCTGGCCGACGAGGGCCATGACATCGGGAGTGGCGACGGCGGCGTCGAATTCCAGCCAGCCTTCCTTGATTTTCGCGACGAGCTCTTCCGCACCGGCGATGTCGGCGCCGGCAGCGCGAGCTTCGGCTTCCTTTTCGCCCTTACAGAACACGGCCACGCGAACGGTCTTGCCCAGGCCATGAGGCAGGGAGACGGCGCCACGGACCATCTGGTCGGAATATTTGGGGTCAACGCCGAGGCCGATGGCCACGTCCACAGTTTCGTCAAACTTGGCGAAAGAGGCACCGAGGGACTTCTCCACGGCTTCTTCTACAGAGAAGCGCTGGGAGAGGTCGAGGCCTTCTACCGCCTTACGATATTTTTTCCCGAAGGGCATTGCTCTATCCTTTCAAAAGCTGGTCTTCCAACATCTCCTGCCGAATCCTTGATGCAAGGAAGGGCAGTACGACTGACGCGGTGGAGATCCTTACTTGATCTCGATGCCCATGCTGCGGGCGGTACCCATGATGGACTTGACGGCGGCTTCCATGCCGTTGGCGTTGAGATCGGGGAGCTTCAGCTTGGCGATCTCTTCAACCTGCTGCATCGTGATGCTGCCCACCTTGGTACGGTTGGGTTCGCCCGAACCCTTTTCCACCTTGGCCGCCTTCATTACCAGCACGGCGGCCGGCGGGGTCTTGGTGATAAAGGTGAAGGAACGGTCAGCATAAGCGGTGATGACCACGGGAATGATCATGCCCTTCTGTTCCATGGTGCGGGCGTTGAACTCCTTGCAGAACTGCATGATGTTCAGGCCGTGCTGACCGAGGGCGGGACCTACCGGCGGCGAAGGGTTCGCAGCGCCAGCGGGAATCTGCAACTTGATTTTGGCAACTTCTTTCTTGGCCATTGTCTTTCAACCTCTATTAATACGGCACATGGGGCCGCAGACTGCAAGCAATCGTTATCCCTTGGAGACCTGGATGAAATCCAGTTCCACGGGAGTCTGTCTGCCGAAGATGGACACGGACACCCGAAGCTTGCCCTTGTCGTAGTTCACGTCTTCAACAACGCCGTTGAAGCCGCCGAAAGGCCCGTCGATGACGCGCACGTCGTCGCCCCGCTCGAAGCTGAACTTGGGACGGGGTTGTTCCTGGCGGGTTTCCATGAGGGAAAGGATGCGGGCCGCTTCCTCGTCCTTCATGGGAGCGGGACGGTTTTTGCCGCCCACAAATCCCGTCACCTTGGGAATGCTCTGCACGAGGTGCCATGAAAAATCGGTCATGGTCATGCGGAGCATGATGTAACCGGGATAAAACTTACGCGTGGTGGTACGCTTGGCACCGCCTTTGCCCAGTTCGATGACCTTTTCGGTCGGAACCACAACCTCATGGATGAGGCCGTTGTCCTGGGCGTTGCGCATCATTTCCTTGATGGTGGCCTCTACGCGCTGTTCAAAGCCGGAGTAGGTGTGCACGATGTACCAGCGGGATTTCCCGGTATCCTGGTTCCCCGCGCTCAACTCGGTCTGAACTGTGGACGCCGCCAAAATGTCCTGGGTTTTGCTTCTGCTTGGGACTGTTGGGCAGACGACTCGACCGCCCCTGAGGACGCATTGTTTTCTTCGATCATGGGCTTCTCCATTAAGCAGCGAGAATGAAGGAGATGAGTTTGGAGAGCCCGAGATCCACAACGCCGAGGAAGATCGCCATGACAACGACGAAGGCCAACACCACCAGACTGGTCGTACGGGTTTCCTTGACCGTGGGCCAGGTCACCTTGCGAAGCTCAGTCTTGGACAGCTCAAGATAGTTCCTGAACGCTTTCGCCTTGGCAACGATGCCTTCGGATTTTTCTTCTTGTGCTGTCGTCGGTTTCTTGGTCATGATACGTTCCTGCAGAAATGAAAATGGCAGGGCAGGAGGGATTCGAACCCCCAACATGCGGTTTTGGAGACCGCCGCTCTAGCCGTTAGAGCTACTGCCCTGCGTTTATGAAGTCACTACCGGGTTTCGCGGTGAACCGTGTGGGTTCTGCACCAGGGGCAGAACTTTTTCAGTTCGACACGACCGGTCGTGTTCTTCTTGTTCTTGACCGTGGCGTAATTGCGGCGCTTGCATTCGGTGCAAGCGAGCAGGATGTTGACGCGCATGGCTTACTCCACGATTTCCGTCACAACACCAGCGCCGACGGTACGACCACCTTCGCGGATAGCGAAGCGGAGGCCCTTTTCCATGGCGATGGGGTGAATGAGCTCGACATTAAAGGTAGCGTTATCGCCGGGCATAACCATTTCAACGCCTTCTTCAAGAGCGATGATACCGGTGATGTCGGTGGTACGGAAGTAGAACTGAGGACGATAGCCGGTGAAGAACGGGGTATGGCGGCCGCCTTCTTCCTTGGACAGAACGTACACTTCAGCCTTGAACTTCTTGTGGGGCGTGATGCTCTTGGGAGCGGCGAGAACCTGGCCGCGTTCCACTTCGTCACGCTTCGTGCCGCGGAGCAGAGCGCCGATGTTGTCGCCGGCCTGGCCCTGATCGAGCAGCTTGCGGAACATTTCGACGCCGGTGCAGGTCGTCTTCACGGTGGGACGGATACCCACGATTTCGACTTCTTCGCCGACCTTGATGATGCCACGTTCCACACGACCGGTGACCACGGTACCGCGGCCGGAGATGGAGAACACGTCTTCGATGGGCATCAGGAAGGGCTTGTCGGTTTCGCGGACCGGATCCGGGAAGTAGCTGTCGCAAGCGGCGAGCAGTTCGAGCACGCACTGGGCGTCAGGGGAATCAGCGCTATCGGATTCCAGAGCCTTCAGAGCGGAACCGCGGACAACCGGGATTTCATCGCCGGGGTAGCCGTAGGAGCTCAGCAGTTCGCGGACTTCCATTTCGACGAGTTCGAGCAGTTCGGGGTCGTCGACGAGGTCGCACTTGTTCATGAACACGACGAGGTGAGGCACACCGACCTGACGGGCGAGCAGGATGTGCTCACGGGTCTGGGGCATGGGACCGTCGGTGGCGGCAACCACGATGATCGCGCCGTCCATCTGAGCAGCACCGGTGATCATGTTCTTGATGTAGTCGGCGTGACCGGGGCAGTCCACGTGAGCGTAGTGACGGTTGTCGGTTTCGTATTCGACGTGGGCGGTGGAAATGGTGATACCACGTTCCTTTTCTTCCGGAGCCTTGTCGATTTCGTCGTACGCGATGAACTTACCGCCCTGCTTCATAGCAGCGACTTTGGTGATGGCGGCAGTCAGAGTGGTCTTGCCGTGGTCGATGTGACCGACAGTACCAATGTTCATATGAGGCTTGGTACGCGTAAATTTTTCCTTACCCATGACGGTCTCCCTTCTTGGTTGCAGAAGATAACGGATTTTTATGGGACAGAGCCTGTGGCGTCACAAGACCATCCATCACTAGCCATCAATCTGGCAGCGCTCTGGCATCCCGATACGTTAGGCACGGCGAAATGGGGGAGGTGAGGAAGAGGCAGGTGTGGAGCGGGAAACGAGACTCGAACTCGCAACCCTCAGCTTGGAAGGCTGATGCTCTAGCCATTGAGCTATTCCCGCCTGTATGCCGTAGTCCCCTGACAGTTTTTACCTGTCTCCTACAGCCGTGTCAGCTTTTTTCATCTGGTGGAGGGGGGAGGATTTGAACCTCCGAAGTCTCACGACGACAGATTTACAGTCTGTTCCCTTTGGCCACTCGGGAACCCCTCCACTTTAGGAAGACAAAAACAGGGCCATTGCAATCTGTTTTTGTCGATGCGCGCGGAATCGCTTCCGCTTGTGCTCCAACCGGCGAACCGGAAGCCTTACGGCTTTTGCTGGAGCTGGTGATGGGACTCGAACCCGCAACCTGCTGATTACAAATCAGCTGCTCTGCCAGTTGAGCTACACCAGCAACAGGGACTAGCTCTTACACAATCCATTTGGGTTTGGCAAGCAAAAAAACGTCCCTGCCGCAAAATAATCGGAAAACGGGCTTTGGCCTGTCTGCCGTTATCTAGGCAACCCCACAAATCCGACCAGCGGATTCGGGTGCGGGGCCGTTTCCGAACCCGCGACCGAATCTATAGGGTGCTTTGAGAATTAAGGCAAGACTTTTATCGTGTATGCCGAGTCGACATTCAGGTACTTTTTGACGATTTCCCTGAGTTGTTCAGGGGTTACGTTTTTACTCTTTTCTATTTGATCCTTGGTGAAGGAGAGCGGGTAGCCTTCCATCGTCAGGGCCGCGGCTTCGCCCGAACGGCTGCCGAGGCTTTGCATGTTCCGGTAGTAGTCTCCTTCGAGCTGGTTCTTGCCCCGGTTAACATCCTCTTCCGACAGGAGATTTTGATGCAGGTCATTGATGATCCGCTTGAATCCCTCTTCCGCCTGCGCCATTTTGCCGGGTTCGGTCCCGATGTAGAAGACCATGTACCCGTTTTCCGAGGTCTGGCGGTTGAAGGCGGTCACGGTGTAGCCGAGGCCCTGCTTGTCGCGCAGATCACGGAAAAGGGGGCCGCCCATGCCGCCGAGCGACGTTTCGAGCAGATCCAGCGCGGGCGTATCCGGGCTGGTATCGGGCGCGGTCTTGAAGATCAGCATGAGGTGGGCCTGATTGCGCCCCGGCATGGGGATGTCGAGTTCCGGCCTCGTGCCCCACGCGGGGACGGGCACGTCCACTTTCCTCTGATCGGGAGCGGGCAGGCTCTTGGCGAACGCCAATATCTGATCGCGGTCGAAATCGCCCGACACGGCGAGCACCCACGGGCGGGCCTTCTGGCGGTTCCAGAAGCTGCGGAGCTGGGTCTCATCGTATTTCTGCACGTTTTCCGGCTCTCCGAGCTGGAGGTAGCCGTACACGCTGCCGGGGAAGAGGAAGGGCGGCAGCTTCCTGAAGGCGAGCCCGAGGGGCTGGTCTTCGCGGGACTTGATGGCCGCGAGCTGATCCTTGATGCCGCGGGCGGTTTCGTCCTTGCTGAACGCGGGGGCCGTGACCACCTCGCCGAGCAGATCGAACAGATCCCTGTTGAAACGGGCGGGCGTGGTGAGGTTTACCGAGAAGGTCTTGCGCCCGGCCGAAGCCGCAAGCCCCGCCGCGCGATCGGCAAGGAACGCCTGCATTTCGGTAGCGCTGCGCTTCGCCGTGCCCTTGGTCAGCACGTTGGAGACGAGCGCTGAGAGGCCCTGTTCGGAAGGCTTCAGCAACGCGTCGCCGCCGGAATAGGTCAGGTTCGCGGAAACGTAGGGCAGGGTCTTGTCCGGGATGAGCACCACGGTACGGCCCTTGCCGAGATCGATGACCTCGGTCTTGCCGGCTTCCGCCGTCTTCGCTGCGGAAGCCTTGGCCCCGGACTTCCATTCCTTGTCGAGGATGGCCTGCATGTCCGGCATCTTGGCGTCCTTGGGCGGCAGGACCACGGTGGTCAGGCGATCGGGCTGCACCCACGCCGCCAGCACTTGCTTGAGCATACCGTTGTCCACGTTGCGGAGCGCCTCAATGGCGTTCCGTTCGCCCTGATCGCCGCCCATGAAGAACTGGAAGTAGCCGATCTTGGAGGCAAGGCCGGACAGCGTTTCCTTGGAGCGGTACAGATCGTCTTCAAGGTTCAACTTGGCGCGTTCCAATTGCTCCGGAGTGAACGTTGAAGCGTCCAGCGCGGCGAAATCCTTGGTGAGCGAGGTCCAGAACGGCTCCACCTTGTCCGCGTCAAGCTCCGCCGTGACCACGAACGCGCCGATGCGCTCGAAGCCCACATTGGAGACGCTGATGCTGTCCACAAGCTGGCGTTCGTATTTATAGGTTTTGTAGAACAGGCTGGTGCGGTCGCCGCCGAGCAGATAGGCCAGCACGTCCAGCGTGGCGGACTGGTAGCTCGACGAACCGGGGACGGGCAGGGCCGCGGCCAGATAGACTTTGTTCCACGGGCCGGGCTGTACTACCAGCGCGGGCTTGCTGCCCGGCAGGGGGAGGCGGTCGGCCTCGTAGGGCATGACTTCCTTGAGCGGGGCGGTATTCTTATAGGGCGCGAACATCTTTTCCGCTTCGGCGAGCACTTCGGCGGGATCGACGTTGCCCACGACCACGAGCAGCATGTTCTGCGGCTGGTAGTACTTGGCGATATAATCGCGCAGGTTTTGCGTGGTCAGGGCGCGGATGGTCTTCTCATAGCCGATGATGGGGCGATCGTACGGGGTGCCCTTCAGCGTATCCGCCAACAGGGTTTTGAACATCCGGCTGCCCGGATCGTCCTCGCCGCGCTGGAGTTCCGCGACGATGACGTTCTTTTCGGATTCCAGTTCCTGCGGATCGAGCGTGGGGTGGAAGGCCATGTCGCGGACTACGTCCATGCCGAGCTTCCAGTGGCGGTCGGGCATGTCGGTGATGTATACCGTATAGTCATAGCTCGTGGCCGCGTTCAGATAGCCGCCCGCGGATTCCACTTCCTGGCTGATGGCGCTTTTGGGGCGGCTGTCCGTGCCCTTGAACACCATATGTTCGAGCACGTGGCTGATGCCCGCCTGATCCGGCGTTTCATACGAGGAACCGGCGTGCACGTAGAGGCGGGTGGAGACGAGGGGGAAGCGGGTATCCTTCAGGATGAGCACGGACAAACCGTTGGGCAATTTAGTGACCTGCTCCTCTTTCCCGGAAAGCGGATCGGGGATGACCGGGACGATATCGGAAGCCCCGGATGACGGCGAAGGGGCGGCGATCGCAGCCCCGGCCGCGACTCCCAGGAAGAGGCTCATGAGGGCTCCTGTCAGCAGTTTTGAGAATGAAGGCATGGGGAAACTCCTTTCCGGCACGCCGCGGACGGCGCTCCGCGCTTGCCCCAGAGGGGCGCAGCGCGTTCCGGATTGCTTGCATTTCTCCAAAAAGTAAGGCCGGACGCCTGAGAAGGCAAGGCCGCACACCAGCGTAGAATGATTTATCATACGCGTTGAACGCTTGCGGAGTTCGATTTCCTGCGGCACAATGGCCGGGTAGCGGAAGCCGTACCCCTTAGCTGCCGGAGAGCTCTTCTGCCCCGGCAAATTCAATGAGGAGTCTTTAGTGTCCATCATCACTCAAAATGCGGCCCTTCAGGGCCTGCTCGCCGCGCATTTGCCCGCGCTGGCCGAGTACGAGGGATTGACGCCGGAAGCCATCACTTCGGCCATCGAAGCCGGGACCATGGTCCTGCTCGGCAACCCCAATCACGCCAACGTCAAGCCCATTCTCGTCGGGCAGCCGAGCCGGGTGAAGGTCAACGCCAACATCGGGACCTCGCCTTTCCAGAATCACCCCGGCTGCGAAATGCGCAAGCTTGAAGTCGCACAGGAGGCCGGAGCCGATACCGTCATGGATCTGTCCATTGCTGGCGATCTCGTGGCGATCCGCAAGGATATGCTCTCGCGCACGCCGCTGCCACTCGGCACGGTGCCGCTGTACTCGGTGGCGCAGCGCTACATCGACAAGGATCGCGATCCCGCCGACATCGATCCCGAAGAACTGTTCGCCGAAGTCGAAATGCAGGCGGAGCAGGGCGTGGACTTCATGACCCTGCATTGCGGCCTGACCCGGCGCGGGGCCGAATGGGCCGCACGCGGCGAGCGAGCCCTTGGCATCGTGTCGCGCGGCGGTTCGATCCTCGCCCGCTGGATGCTCAAGAACGACAAGGAAAACCCGCTGCTGACAGGGTATGACCGCCTGCTCGAACTGGCCCGCAAGTACAACGTGACCCTGTCGCTCGGCGACGGCCTGCGCCCCGGCGCGGGATGCGACGCGGGCGACGCCGCCCAGTGGGAAGAAGTCATGACCCTCGGCGCGCTTGCCAAGCGCGGCCTCGAATACGGCGTGCAGTGCATGATCGAAGGCCCCGGCCATGTGCCTATGAACGAAGTCGAGGCGCAGATCATCAGCATCAAAAAGATGACCCACGGCGCGCCGCTCTACGTGCTCGGACCCCTGACCATCGACTCCTCGCCGGGGTATGACCACATCGCCGGAGCCATCGGCGGAGCCATGGCCGTACGCGTGGGCGTCGACTTCCTGTGCTACCTGACGCCCGCCGAGCATCTGACCCTGCCCGATATGGACGACGTGCGGCAGGGCATCATGGCTTCCCGCGTGGCCGCGCAGGCCGGGGAAGTGGCACTTGGCCGCCCCCATGCGCTCGCCCGCGAAGCCAAGATGGCGAAGGCCCGCATGGCCCTTGACTGGCCCGCCATGCGCGAAGCCGCCATCGACCCCGCTATCCTCGACAAGCGCCGCGAACCCCACAAACATGAGGAAGCGTGCGCCATGTGCGGCAACTTCTGCGCAGTGAAAATGCTTCGGGACGCCAAGCAAATGTAAGTTCACCGGGGGAGGGCATCTTTTTTTGAAGCCTTCTCCTGAACGTCCTTTAGCCATTGTGAAAAGGGAGGGAACATGTTTCCTCCCTTTTTCAATGCCACCAGCACGGCTCGCGTTCTTTCCCTTCTCCTGCATTTCCTGAAGCAGAT
>OGMN01001179.1_pt1 | contig 21374 bp, 9 predicted proteins | sample 1573211 | NCBI WGS metagenome assembly OGMN01 (sample SAMEA2581876, study PRJEB24529) | metagenome | biome: Human gut stool | place: China | collected 2011
GCAATACGCAAGCAAAGCGAAGCGGATGCTGGGTACCGCAACCCGGACAATGGCACGGCGTTAGCCGTGACGGAGAGGTTTAGCCCGGAAGAAGAAATCGATACAGGAGGGAAATACCCAATGGTATATCGTATCTATGTTGAAAAGAAACCCGGCTTCGACGGCGAGGCCCAGAGCCTGCGCAATGAGCTCGTCTCCCTGCTGGGCATCAAGGAGCTGAACGGTCTGCGTCTGCTCAACCGCTACGACGTGGAGGGCATCGACGAGGCTCTGTTCGAGCAGTGCGTCCCCACCGTGTTCAGTGAGCCGCCGGTGGATAACACCTATGCAGAGCTGCCTGTCTCCGACGGCGTGTCTTTCGCCGTGGAGTATCTGCCCGGCCAGTTCGACCAGCGCGCCGACTCTGCCGCCGAGTGCATCCAGCTCATCAGCCAGGGCGACCGCCCGCTGGTGCGCTCTGCCCGCGTCTACCTGCTGGAAGGCACCCTGACCGATGAGCAGGTGGCTGAGATCAAGAAATATGTCATCAACCCGGTGGAGGCCCGCGAGGCTTCGCTGGACACCAGGGCTACCCTGAAGATGGAGTATCCCATCCCCACCGAAGTGGAGGTGCTGGACGGCTTCAACGAGCTGGATGAGGCAGGCCTGAAAAAGTTCATCGACGAGAAGGGCCTCGCCATGGACCTGGGCGACATCAAGTTCTGCCAGGAGTATTTCCGCTCGGAGAAGCGCGACCCGACCATCACCGAGATCAAGATGATCGACACCTACTGGTCGGACCACTGCCGCCACACCACCTTCGGAACCATTCTGGATGACGTCCAGATCGACGATGCCGTGGTGCAGGAGGCCTTTGACCGCTACATGGCCATGCGCGCCGACCTTGGCCGCGAGAACAAGCCCCGCTGCATGATGGACCTGGCCACCATCGGTGTCAAGGAACTGAAAAAGCAGGGCATCCTGAAGAACCTCGACGAGTCTGAGGAGATCAACGCCTGCACCGTGAAGATCAAGTGCGACGTCAACGGCAAGGACGAGGACTGGCTGTTCCTCTTCAAAAACGAGACCCACAACCACCCGACGGAGATCGAGCCTTTCGGCGGCGCTGCCACCTGCATCGGCGGTGCGATCCGCGACCCGCTGTCCGGCCGCAGCTACGTCTATCAGGCCATGCGCGTCACCGGCGCAGGCGATCCCCTCAAGCCCGTCAGTGAGACCCTGCCCGGCAAGCTGCCCCAGCGCAAACTGGTGACCACCGCTGCCGCCGGTTATTCCTCCTACGGCAATCAGATCGGCCTTGCTACCGGTCAGGTGGATGAGATCTATCACCCCGGCTATGTGGCAAAGCGCATGGAGATCGGCGCTGTTGTGGGCGCAACGCCCGCTTCCCACGTCCGCCGCGAATGCCCCGCTCCCGGCGACGTCATCGTCCTGCTGGGCGGCCGCACTGGCCGCGACGGCATCGGCGGTGCCACCGGTTCCTCCAAGGCCCACAAGCTGGACAGCCTCGAGCACTGCGGTGCTGAGGTCCAGAAGGGCAACGCCCCCATCGAGCGCAAGCTGCAGCGCCTGTTCCGCCGCGAGGACGCCTGCAAGATGATCAAGCGCTGCAACGACTTCGGCGCCGGCGGCGTCTCTGTCGCCATTGGCGAGCTGGCCGACGGCCTGTATATCGACCTGAACAAGGTCACCAAGAAGTATGACGGCCTCGACGGCACTGAGCTGGCCATCAGCGAGAGCCAGGAGCGTATGGCCGTGGCTCTGGCCCCTGAGGACGTGGACAAGTTCATCTCCATCGCCACCGAGGAGAACCTTGAGGCCACCCCCGTGGCAAAGGTCACCGAGGAAAAGCGCCTGAACATGGTGTGGAACGGCAAGTCCATCGTCAACATCAGCCGCGAGTTCCTGAACTCCAACGGCGCTGAGAAGCACCAGAACGTCCACATCGAGAAGGGGACTGTCTGGCAGCCCCAGTGGGCCGGCGTGACCTTCGAACAGAAGATGAAGAACATGGTGGGCGATTTGAACGTCTGCAGCAAGAAGGGCCTTTCTGAGCGATTCGACTCCACCATCGGCGCGGCCACCGTGCTGATGCCTTTCGGCGGCGCATGCCAGCTGACCCCCCAGAACGCCATGGTCGCAAAGCTGCCCGTGGACGGCGAGACCAACACCTGCTCCGGCATGGCATGGGGCTACAACCCCTACCTCATGAGCGCCAACCAGTATGTGGGCGCACGGATGGCCGTCGTCGAGAGTGTGACCAAGCTGGTGGCCTCCGGCTTCCGCTATGAGGACGCCTACCTGACCTTCCAGGAGTACTTCGAGCGCCTTGGCACTTCCCCGGAGCGCTGGGGCAAGCCGCTGGCCGCTCTGCTGGGCGCACTGGACGCACAGATCGGCCTCGGCATCGCCTCCATCGGCGGTAAGGACAGCATGTCCGGCTCCTTCGAGCAGCTGGATGTGCCTCCTACGCTGGTGTCCTTCGCTACCGCCATCGGCAAGGCCAGCCGCGTCGTCTCCACCGAGTTCAAGAAGCCTGAGAGCACCGTCGTCCTCATCCGGCCCATCCTGGACCCCGTCACCGGCTGCCCCAACTTCTTCTCCCTGAAGGCCAACTACAAGAAAGTTGAGCAGATGATGGAAGATGGCATGGTGGCCGCTGCTTCCTCTGTGGGCTATGGCGGTCTGGCCGAGGCTCTCTTCAAGATGGGTCTGGGCAACCGCATCGGCTTCAAGATGATGAACAACATGACCACCCACGATATGTTTAAGCCCATGTACGGCTCCATCGTGCTGGAGATGGTCTCTGACGCCCCGGCTGGTGAGCTGCTGGGCGAGACCACCGCAGACTACACCTTCGAGTGCTGCGGCGACAAGCTGGATATGGCTCAGCTGCAGGAGATCTGGGAGAGCAAGCTCGAGCCCGTCTATCCCTACCGCAAGGCCGGCCCTGTCGTCGAGAAGATCGACGGCAGCCTGACCGCCCCCGCTGCGCCCAAGATCGGCGTGGCAAAGCCGAAGGTCATCATCCCGGTCTTCCCGGGTACCAACTGCGAGTATGACACCGCCCACGCCTTTGCCCGCGCCGGTGCGGACCCCGAGGTGCTGGTCATCCGCAACCTGACCCCCGCTGACGTCACCGCCAGCTGCGAGGCACTGGTCAAGGCCATCAACGAGAGCCAGATCGTCATGCTGCCCGGCGGCTTCTCCGGCGGCGACGAGCCGGATGGAAGCGCAAAGTTCATCGCCTCCTTCTTCCGCAATCCTGCGGTCACTGAGGCAGTCCGCGACCTGCTGCAGCACCGTGATGGTCTGATGCTGGGCATCTGCAACGGCTTCCAGGCCCTCATCAAGCTGGGTCTGGCCGCTTACGGCGACATCCGCCCCATCACGGCCTGCGACCCGACCCTGACCTTCAACACCATCGGCCGCCACCAGAGTATGCTGGTGCGCACCCGCATCGCCTCCACCGGCAGCCCCTGGCTGTCCAAGTGCAGTGTGGGCGACCAGCACACCGTGGCCATCAGCCACGGTGAGGGCCGCTTCGTGGCACCTCAGAGCGTGCTGGACACCCTCATCGCCAACGGCCAGATCGCGACCCAGTACGTTGATCAGGACGGCAACCCCAGCATGGACATGAAGTACAACCCCAACGGCTCCGTCCTCGCCATCGAGGGCATCACCAGCCCGGATGGCCGTGTCTTCGGCAAGATGGGCCATTCGGAGCGCAGCGGCGAGTACCTGTACAAAAACGTCACCGGCGACAAGTATCAGCCTATTTTCGAGGGCGGCGTGGACTATTTCAAGATTTGATGGTAAAATAGGAGAAAACCTCTCCGTCATTGCTTCGCAATGCCACTGCCCGGGTTGCGGCACCCAGCATCCGCAGCGCTTTGCTTGCGTCTTGCTGGCCGCGGCCCCAACAGCGACTCCCTGTTTCCGCCACTGGCGGCGGTCGTCGTTGTTGCTCCTAACGAGGGGAGGCTTTGGCATTTCGTAAAGCTTTCTCTCTTCGCCAGAGGCTCCCCTCGGTAGGGAAGCTGTCGAGCGGAGCGAGACTGAGAGGTTGAGGTTTCGTAAAACTTACCCAAGGAGGACATCTTCATGTCTCAGCATGACCGTTATATCAGCCCCTTTTCCACCCGTTATGCCTCCGATGAGATGCAGTACATCTTCTCGGACGACAACAAGTTCCGCACCTGGCGCCGCCTGTGGGTGGCGCTGGCCCGGGCCGAGATGAAGCAGGGCCTGACCAATATCACCCCCGAGATGGTGGCCGAGCTGGAAGCTCATGTGGACGACATCAACTATGAAGTCGCCATCGAGCGGGAAAAGCTGGTGCGCCACGACGTCATGAGCCATGTCTACGCCTACGGCCAGCAGTGTCCCAAGGCGGCAGGCATCATCCATCTGGGTGCCACCAGCTGCTATGTCGGCGACAACACCGACATCATCGTGATGCGTCAGGGCCTCGAGCTGGTGCGCAAGAAGCTCATCGGCGTGCTGGCAAAGCTGGCAAAGTTCGCCGAGGAGTATAAGGATATGCCCTGCATGGCCTACACCCACTGCCAGCCCGCCCAGCCCACCACCGTGGGCAAGCGCGCTACCCTGTGGGCCAACGAGCTGGTGATGGACCTCAACGAGATCGACCACCGTCTGGCTACCCTGCAGCTGCGCGGCGTCAAGGGTACCACCGGCACCCAGGCTTCCTTTATGGAGCTGTTTAAGGGCGACGCCGATAAGATCCGCGCCGTGGATGCTTCCATCGCCGAGGAGATGGGCTTCGACAGCGAGGCCGTCATCCCGGTGTCCGGCCAGACCTACAGCCGCAAGGTGGATGCCTTCATCCTCAACGCACTGGCCGGCATCGGCCAGAGCTGCATGAAGTTCGCCACCGATCTGCGCCTGCTGGCCAACTTCAAGGAGATGGAAGAGCCGTTTGAGAAAAACCAGATCGGTTCCTCCGCCATGCCCTACAAGCGCAACCCCATGCGCTGCGAGCGCATCTGCGCTTTGAGCCGCTACCTGATGGTGGATGTGCTCAACCCCAGCTTCACTACCGGTACGCAGTGGTTCGAGCGCACGTTGGACGACAGCGCCAATAAGCGCGTTGCCATGGCTGAGGGCTTCCTCGCCACCGACGCCATCCTGAACATCATGCTCAACGTCACCGACGGCATCGTGGTCTACCCGAAGGTCGTGCGCAGCCGCCTGATGGCCGAGCTGCCCTTCATGGCCAGCGAGAACATCATGATGCAGGCCGTGGAGAAGGGCGGCAACCGTCAGGAGCTCCACGAGCGTCTGCGCCAGCACGCCATCGCCGCCGGCAAGCAGGTCAAGGAAGAGGGTCTGCCCAACGACATGGTGGACCGCATCGCCGCCGACCCGGCCTTTGGTCTGACCAAGGAAGAGATCGCGGCGGGCCTTGTGCCGGAGAACTTTGTGGGCCGCGCTCCCCAGCAGGTGGAGGAATTCATCGCTCACATCCTCAAGCCCATCTTTGACGCCAACCCGGATGCTGTGGAACAACACGCAAATCTGAGCGTCTAAACGTGATTTTACAGGAAAAGAGGCTGTTGCCGCAGGCAACGGCCTCTTTTCTGCACACAGAAGGAGTTTTCATGAGACTCGATAAATATTTAGCCGAGACGGCCCAATGCACCCGGAGCGAGGCGAAGGCACTGCTGGCGAAAGGCCGCGTCACGGTCAACGGCGCGGTCTGCAAGAAAGGGGATACCCAGCTGAAAGAGGCTGACGCCGTGGCTGTGGACGGCAAAGCGCTGGCCTACCGGCAGTTCGTCTACCTTATGCTCAACAAGCCCGAGGGCGTCGTCAGCGCCTCCACCGACAAGCGGGACACGACGGTCGTGGATCTGGTGGGGGATGCCTATCCCCGGCGGGAGCTGTTCCCGGCCGGGCGGCTGGACAAGACCAGCACCGGTTTCGTCCTGCTGACGGACGACGGCGGCTTTGCCCACGACATCCTCGCGCCCAGGCGCCATGTCTCCAAGACCTACACCGTCGTCATCGACACCCCGCTGACGGAAGAGATGAAGGTCGGCTTTGCCGCAGGCGTTACCCTTGCCGACGGCACGGCCCTTTCGCCGGCGGAAGTGTCTGCCCTCACCCCCGACGGGCTGACGGTCCGCGTCCTGCTCAGGCAGGGCGTGTATCATCAGATCAAGCGGATGTTCGGCGTCTACGGTGCGGGCGTCAACGCCCTGCACCGGGACGCCATCGGCGGGCTTGCGCTGGACGAGAGCCTTGCCCCGGGCCAGTGGCGGGAGCTGACAGCCGACGAGGTGGCGAAAATTACCACGGGGTAAAGGACTGCTTTTCACCCGGTTTTCAAAAAAGTATCACATTTTACCGGTAAAATAGCCCTCAGAACCACGCAGAAAGGCCCTTTTTGGCCCGAAAATGACCCCGAAAGATAATTTCACCAAGAAAGAAGAATTTTTTTTGGTGAAATATGTTGCAAAAGTAAATTCTTTTGTGTAAAATATAAAATGTAATGCGGCGAAATTGTTAAAAATCACAATCCCGCCCACCTGCGGTTTGCACAAGAGAGGAAAAGGGGTATCCATTTATGGCCAATAGAGTATTTCAGAGCGTGATCTACCAGATGAAGGACGCGATCGACCGCGTGGTCGGCGTGGTGGATGAGACCGGCGCTGTCATCTCCTGCTCGGAGCTGAATCTGATCGGCGAGGTGCGCGAGGGCTTTATGGCAGAGCGTCTGACGGCCGGTGACCGCTTCGTGCGGGATGGCTACACCTACCAGCAGTTCTCCAGCGCAAAGCATAACGATTATGCCGTTTTTGTGGAAGGTGCGGACGAGACTGCGGGCCAGTTTGCCGCTGTGCTGTCCATCAGCCTGCAGAGCATCAAGCAGTATCACGACGAGAAGTTCGACAAAGCCAACTTTATCAAGAACGTGGTGCTGGACAACATCCTGCCCGGCGACATCTACGCCAAGGCCCGTGAGCTCCACTTTGCCACCGACGTCTCCCGCGTGGTGTTCATCGTCCGCGTCACCAGCGGCGGCGACATCTCCGCTTACGACGTGGTGAGCAGCCTGTTCCCCGACAAGCAGAAGGACTTCGTCTTCAACATCAGCGAGACGGACACCGTCCTGGTCAAGGAGATCCGCAAGGGCATCGACCGCACCGACATGGAGAAGCTGGCTGCCAGCATCGTGGACACCCTGTCCGGCGAGCATTACATCAAGGCTGTCGTGGGCATCGGCACCCCCATCGCCAACGTGAAGGACCTGGCTACTTCCTTTAAGGAAGCACAGATCGCCATGGAGGTCAGCAAGGTGTTCGACACCGAGAAGCAGATCATCCGCTACGACAATCTGGGCATCGCACGTCTTATCTACCAGCTGCCCACCACGGTCTGCGAGATGTTCCTGCGCGAAGTGTTCAAGCAGGGCAGCATCGAGAGCCTGGACCAGGAGACCCTGTTCACCATCCAGCGCTTCTTCGAGAACAACCTGAACGTCTCCGAGACCAGCCGCGGCCTGTTCGTCCACCGCAACACGCTGGTGTATCGTCTGGAAAAGATCAAAAAGCTGACCGGTCTGGATCTGCGTGAGTTCGACGACGCTATCGTGTTCAAGGTAGCGCTCATGGTCAAGAAGTACCTGTCCAACAACCCGGCCAAATATTGATATTTCGTCTCAGCCGCTCCGGCTGCGGACGCCGAAACCGGCCGCTCGACCCCGATGCTGGCCGGTTTCTTTTGTAATGGTCTGGAACTTCTGTGCCAAATAAATTTTTCAGGAGCAAGATACTCATGATAGATTTTGAACATGTCACCAAGATATACAAACGGAGTGATACTCCCGCTCTGGAGGACATCGACTTCCACGTAGACGACGGCGAGTTCGTCTTTCTGGTGGGCCACTCCGGCGCCGGCAAGTCCACTCTGCTCAAGCTCATCCTCCGCGAAGAACTGCCCACCGAGGGCCGCGTCATGGTGGACGGCAAGGACGTCGCCCGGCTGCGCCGGGGCAAAGTGCCTTTCCTCCGCCGCCAGATGGGCATCATCTTCCAGGATTTCCGCCTCATCCCCACCATGACGGTCTACGAGAATGTGGCGTTTGCCATGCACGTTACCAATATCGGCAAAAAAGACATCAAAGAGCGCGTCAACTACATGCTGGAGCTGGTGCATCTGGAAGATAAGGCAAAGGTCTACCCCGAGTTCCTCTCCGGCGGTGAGCAGCAGCGCGTGGCCGTGGCCCGCGCTCTGGCCCACAGCCCCCGCCTCGTCATCGCGGACGAGCCCACCGGCAACATCGACCCCGAGATGAGCCTTGAGATGATGGAACTGCTGGAACGGGTCAGCGAGATGGGCATCACGGTGCTTGTCGTCACCCACGAGCATGAACTGGTGCGCCGCTTCAACCGCCGCACCATCACCCTGAAGCAGGGCCGCATCATCTCCGATGTTCCGGCCAGTTTCGGCGAGGAGGTACACGTATGAAAATCTCTACGTTTGGGTTCCTCACCCGGCGCGGCGTGCGCAACCTCGGCAAGCACTGGGCCATGACCATCGCCTGCATCGCCTCCCTCAGCGTCTGCATGACCCTGAACATCTTCGCCAGCCTCATTGAAGTCAATGTGGACAGCATGGTGAGTTATCTGGGCAGCCAGAACGAGATGGTGGTCTATGTGGATCCTGAGGCCGATGACGCCACCATCCAGTCTGTGGGCAATGCCCTCAGCGGCACCGCAGGTGTGAGCCGGGTGCAGTATATGTCCAAAGAAGACGTCCTCAACCAGTACAAGGGCTATATGTCTGACTATGCCGCCCTGCTGAACGAGTTCGAGAACGACAACCCCTTTAAGGCCAATTACCGCGTCTCCCTGTCTGATCTGAGCCAGATGGAGACCATCAGCAAGCAGTTCGAGAACATCAGCGGCGTCTACAGCGTCACGGCTCCCATCGAGATGACCAAGACCTTTGTGGAGGTCCAGCAGGCTGTCACCAAGGTCGGGCGCGGTCTGGTGCTGGTGCTGATGGCTGTCAGCATCATCACGGTGGGTACCACCATCCGGCTGAGCGTCTTTGCCCGCCGCCGTGAAATCGAGATCATGAAGTATGTCGGCGCTACCAACGCCCTCGTCACCCTGCCTTTCGTCATCGAGGGCCTGACTATGGGCCTGCTCTCCGGCATCCTGACGGCAGCTGCCACCATCGGCGGCTATGCCTACATCGTTCAGCTGTCGCCCACGCTGGGCGGCCTGTGGCAGATGCTCATGGGTACGGCTCTGGTGCCGCTGGAAAATGTCTGGCCCACCATCCTGACCTACAGCCTTGCGGGCGGCGCTCTGGTGGGCGGTCTGGGCAGTATGTTCTCCATCCGCAAGCACCTGAACGTGTAAGGAGGGCCTACTGTGTACCACGACAAGCATTCCGCAGGCTTTGTCCTGCACCATCCGCCCCGCCACGCAAAGCCGTCGGGCCATTCGGCCATGATGCGCGCCGCCTGCGCCTTTCTGGCCGCCGCCTGCCTCGTGCTGAGCGTGACGGTCTACCCGGCCAGTGCGGCCACCAGCATGAGCTCGCTGCAAAACAAGCTGGACAAGATCTCTGCGTCCATCAAGCAGCATAAGACGGAGCTGAGCGACGCCAAAAAGAAGGAAGCTGCTGCCAAGGCCCTCGAGTCTGAGCTGAAGGAAAAAGTCTCGGTGCTCCAGAGCCAGATCGGCGTCCTCAAGAGCCAGATCTCCGAGGTGCAGAACAGCATCGGCGTCAAAGAGCAGGAGATCACCGCCAAGCAGAATGAGATCGCCCGGAAAGAGCAGGAGATCGCCGACCAGTGGGACGATTTCAAGAGCCATATGGCCGCGATGCAGGAGCTGCGGGACGGCGGCAGCGTCGCCATGCTCCAGTCTGTGAACGATCTGTACGAGCTTCTGACCTTCAATGAGGTCATGCAGGACATCTCGGTGAAGGACACCGAGATACTCGACAACATGAAGGCTGCGAAGGAAGCCCTCGTGGCCGACCGCACCCAGCTCGTGGAGGAGCGCACCCAGCTGCAAAACAAAAAGGCTGAGCTGGACGCCCAGAACAAGCAGATGCAGTCCAAGCAGAACGAGCTCAACAACAGCGTCAAGGAGGCCCGTCTGAGCGCCGCTGAGGCCCAGCAGGCCCAGAAGAACGCCCAGGCGGCCATCGAGTCGGACGAGATGAACTACGAGGCCGTCAAGAAGGAGATCCAGAAGCTCATCGCAGCGGCAGCGGCCAGCAAGCCCCAGCTGAGCTTCAGCGGCTTTATCTGCCCGCTCAGGAGCTATACCCGCATCTCCAGCGAGTACGGCTGGCGCAAAAACCCGGTCTCCGGCGTCAACAAACTCCACGCCGGCATCGACTTTGCCGCCCCCGCAGGCACGCCCATCTACGCAGCCGCCAGTGGCTATGTGCAGGTGGCCGGCTGGTCCAGCGGCGGCTACGGCAACTATGTCATCATCTATCACGGCAAAATGACAGACGGCAACGCCTACTCCACCCTCTACGGCCATATGCGCTCGGTGGCAACGTCGGCGGGCAAGTATGTCAACCAGGGCGACCTCATCGGCTATGTGGGCTCCACCGGCAACTCTACCGGCAACCACCTCCATCTCGAGGTGTGGAAGGGCGGCTCCAAGGCCAATGCGGTCAACCCCCGCGGTTATATTCCGATAAGATAACACAACTGTAATTGAAGTCGAGGGGTCAAAGGAGGCCACAAGGCGAAATGAACGAGCAAAAACGCAAGCGTATCCTTCGGGTGGGCTGTCTGATTCTGGCAGGAGTGTTCCTGCTGTCAGTGCTGGGCAGTGTCATCCTGATGTTTTTGGTCTGAACTGGGGAGGACACTGAATGAACCGCAAAATTTCCGTAGGGATGACCGTGACCATCGTCATTCTGGCAATGACGGTCACTTTTTCCATCACGATGCTGATGGCGATGCGGCTGTTTGACCACACCGTCACCAGCGTGAAGGAAAAGGAGAGCATGTACAACAAGGTGGCCGAGGTAGACCGCTATGTGCGCGCCAACGACTACTACGACATCGACGAGACCGTGCTGTACGACCGTCTGACTGCCGGTTATCTGCTGGGTACCGGCGACAAGTACGCCCGCTACTACACCGCCTCGGCCTACACCGACCTGCTCAACGCCCAGAGCGGAAAGCTGATGGGCATCGGCGTGGAGCTGGCCATCGACCAGTCCGGCTACGCCAAGGTCATCAAAGTGTATGACGAGTCTCCTGCCAAGGAGGCCGGCCTCCAGCGGGGTGATTACATCACCACCATCGACGGCGCAGACATCAAAAGTCTGGGCAGCGTGGAGGCTGTCCAGAACAAACTCCGGGGCGAGAGCGGCACGAGCGTCAATGTAGGATGGCTGGACAGCGAGAACGCCCAGCACACCGCCGATCTGACCCACTCCGGCTTTACGGCCAACAGCGTCGATTCCGCGCTGGTGCAGGGCAATGTGGGCTATATCAAAATCTGGCAGTTCGACAACTCCACCCCCAGTGAGCTGGACTTTGCGCTCCGCAGCCTGACCGCCAGCGGCGCCCAGAGCTTCATCTTCGACCTGCGCGACAACGGCGGCGGCATCCTTGACGACGCCATCAGCTGCATCGAACTCGTCGCGCCGGAAGGCGTGCTGGCCTACGCTGAGGATAAGGCAGGCAACCGCACCCTGCTGGGCAGCAGCACCGGCGACTCGGTCATCAGCCAGCCCACCGTCTGCCTCGTGAACGAGAACACCGCCAGTGCGGCAGAACTCTTTGCGTCCAGCCTGCGCACCCTGTGCGGCACCCGCCTCGTGGGCAGCACCACGATGGGCAAAGGCACCATCCAGAGCAGCCCCCAGCGCCTCTCGGACGGCAGCGCTGTCGTGGTCACGGTGGCAAAGCTCATTTGCGGCGACGGCTCCTGCTTCGACGGCACCGGCCTGACCGTGGACGTGGAGCGCCCGCTGACTGCCGACGAGCAGGTCAGCTACTATGACTACACCCTCGACACGGACCCGCAGATACAGCGCGCCGTCAGCTGCGCACAGCAGCTCACCGGTGTCACCACCGTGGGCGGCGTGAACGACGCTGACATCGCCGCCGACTCCGCCGCAGCCTCTTCGGAGGCCGCAGCCGAGAGCACCGCTTCCAGCGAGGCCGCAGGGGAGGCAGAGGCTTCCTCCGAGGCCGGTGCAGAAGGGGAGCAGGAGGCTGCAAGTGCGCAGTAAACACTTCTTAAAAATAACTTTAGTCGTGTAAATAGCTCAACCTCTCAGTCTGCTTCGCAGACAGCTCCCCTACCGAGGGGAACCTCTGGCGAAGAGAGTAAGCTTTGCGGAATGCCAAGGCCTCCCCTCGTTAGGGCAACGACGACGACCGCCGCCGGCGGCGGAAACAGGGAGGAGTTGTTGGGGCCGCGGTCAGCAATACGCAAGCAAAGCGAAGCGGATGCTGGGTACCGCAACCCGGAAAATGGCACGCTGCAGGCGTGACGGAGAGGTTTTGCTGTTTTAGCAAGAAACAGAAAGGAAAACCAATATGCCGGAGCTGACCGACCTCTCCGTTATCCGCACCCTGTGCGAAAAATACGATTTCGCGCTCTCCAAGGGCTTTGGACAGAACTTCATCATCAATCCCGGCCTGCCGCCCAAGATCGTGGACGCCAGCGGCGTCGATAAGAGCTGGGGCGTGCTGGAGATCGGCCCCGGCATCGGCGTGCTGACCAAAGAGCTGGCCCAGCGCGCCGCCAAGGTGGTGTCCATCGAGGTGGACGAGCGCCTGCCGCCCCTGCTGGCCGAGACCATGGCGGGCGTGGATAACTTCAAGCTGGTATTGCAGGATGTTCTGAAAGTAGACCTCCGCGCCCTCATCGAAGAGGAGTTCCCCGGGATGCCGGTGGCTGTCTGCGCCAACCTGCCCTACTACATCACCAGCCCCATCGTCATGAAGCTGCTGGGCGACCGCCTGCCCATCCAGAACCTCACCGTCATGGTGCAGAAGGAGGCCGCCGACCGTCTGGCCGCTGCCCCCGGCACCCGGGCGTCCAGCGCCATCAGCTGCGCCGTGAGCTACTACGCCACCTCAAAGCTGATGTTCACCGCCGCGCCGGGCAGCTTCTACCCGGCCCCGAAGGTCACCAGCGCCGTTGTGCGGATGGACATCCGCCCCACTCCCGCCGTACAGGTGGAGGACGAGGACGGCTACTTTGCCCTCATCCGTGCCGCTTTCGGCCAGCGCCGTAAGACCGCCGCCAACGCCATCGCCAGCGGCCTCGGCCTGCCGAAAGATAAGGTCATCGCGGCCATCGAGGCGGCGGGCTTCGACGCCCGCATCCGCCCCGAGGCCCTGACCCTCGAGGACTTCGCTGCCGTACAGCGGGAGCTGAAGTAAAATTTTATCATAATAAAACGCCAAGGCCCCTGCAGTTTGGAACAGAACTGCGGGGGCCTTGGTCGTTATGTGGAAGGAATAGAGAATGGCAATGTGCTTACCTCAGCAGTGCGGTGTGGTCTGCGCCGCCCACGGTGAAGGTGGCGGTGGAGCCGCTGTGGCTGAGGGTGAAAGGCGTATCGCCCGCACCGAGGGCTGCAACATCGGAGAGGGAGAGGGTGGAAGTGCAGCGTTCGGTGGAGAAGACAACGGTCTCGATGCGCTCAGAGCGGAGGCCGGTCAAATCGGAAAGGACGCCCTGCAGGGACGCCGTCTCATGGGTGACATCGATGTAGAGAACATCGCTGATCTGGTTCAGCCGGACCAGCTGGGCGTTCTGGAGGATGTCGGCCTGAGCCGGGTCAAGGACACGCAGGCCGGTGGAGATGGTGCTGCTGTCGCTGTCGCCGCCGCTGTGGGAGACACCGCGGTACTCCACCGCATTGCAGACCGCGCAGATGCGGTACTCGCGGCTGCTGTCGCCTTCGACAGGCGTCCAGTCGCTCCACTGATGGCCGAGGGCGGGCAGCTCCTGCGTCTCAGTGACGACACAGCCGCTGACCGTGCAGCTGCGCTGTTTCTCGCCCTTCTCGGTGCAGGTAGGCTCTTTGGTGATGACCCACTCGCCGAAGGTGTGGGTCTTGCTGACGGGGATGGCCTCGGTCTGGGTATCGTCGCCACGGATGCAGTCACGGTGCTTGGAGCCTTGCTCGACACAGGTAGCGTCCCTGTCGATGACCCACTCGCCGTACTCGTGGCCGAGGGCCTTAATGGCCTCAGTCCGGGTATCGCCGCAGGCAGAACAGGTGAAGGTGCGCACGCCGTCGGCAGTGCAGGTGGCCTCCTTCGTGACGACGCCTGCATCCCACTTGTGGGCGGTCTTATCCACCGGGATGCTCTCGGTGTAGCTGTCGCCGCAGACGACGCAGGTATAGGTCATGATGCCCGTCTCGGTGCAGGTCGCGGCCTTGGTCACGACGCCCGCGCCGTAGCTGTGCTGGCCGGTGGCGTTGAGCGTTTCGGTCTTCGTATCGCCGCAGACCTCGCACTGGTAGGTGACGGTGCCGTCCTGGCCGCAGGTAGCCGCTGTCGTGGAGAGGACTTTCCACTGATGCTGGCCGGTGGCGGGGATGCTCTCGGTCTGGGTAGCGTCGCTGCGGATGCAATCACGGTGTTTGGAGCCTTCCTCGATACAGGTGGCGTCCCGGTCAATGACCCACTCGCCGTACTCGTGGCCGGGGGCCTCAATGGCCTCAGTCCGGGTATTGTGGCAGACGGTACAGGTGAAGGTGCGCACGCCCAGCTCAGTGCAGGTGGGCTTCTTCGTGACGACACCCTCGTTCCAGGTGTGCTGGCCGGTGGCGGGGAGAGTGTGGCGGAACGTGGTGCCGCAGTGGTCCACCATGCAGATGTAATCGATGTAGCCGTCCTTGCCGCAGGTCGGCTCCTGATGGTCGCTGACTTTCCAGTTGTGGACAGAAGCGATGTCGCCGTACTTGGCCTTTTCTGCCTCACTCATCTCGGGCGTTACGCGGTCGGGGGAGTGAGAAGTGGAATGGCTGTCCGCGTAGACACCGTTGTGGAAGAGCCGCGAGATGCTGGTGGTGCCGCTCTTTACGAGCTTCACGAGGCCCTTCTTGCCGTTTTCCGCGAGCTGGATGACTTTGTCCAGCTTCTTGCCGTCGCTGATAGCATTGTCGGCGTCGGGGGCGGTTGCGGTGATGTCCAGCGGGGCGTCGGCATTGCTGATGGAGACGCTGCCGTTGCCAATGGCAGGGGCTTCGCTGGTGCCGGTGGCGGTGATGGTGCCGCCGGTTATCGTGATACTGCTGGAGTTGTTGTTGTCGCTGCCGCCGATGCCGGCGCCGGTGTCATAGCCGGTGGCTGTGATGGTGCCGCCACTGATGGTGACATCGGCGTAGCTGCCGCCGATGCCCGAAGAACCGAAGTTGTTGCTATGCTGGTTGCCTTTGGCGTTGACCGTGCCGCTCTTGATGGTCACGCTGCTGCGGCTATTAAGGCCCGAGCCGATGCCGGCAGCGGAATCGCCGCCCGTTGCGTTGATGGTGCCGCCGTCGATCACGACGTCCACCTTGTCGGAGTCATAGCCTGAGCCGATGCCGGCAGCGAGATTGCCGCCCCTGACGTCTTTGAGTTCGGCGTTACCGGAGATGTTGACCGTGGAAGAGCGACCGTAATAGCCCGAACCGATGCCGGCGCCGCCGTTCTTACCCTCGGCCTTTTCAATGGTGCCGTCGGTGATGTTGATGGTGACAGCGCCCTTCTTGCTGTCGTCTTTGGTGTCACTGCTGCCGCTGCCGATGCCTGCGCCGCCGTATTTGCCGCCAGTGACCTTGGTGATGGTGCCACCCTTGATATTGATCTCGGTCTCGCCGGAGACGTTGGAGCCGGAGCCGATGCCTGCGCCGCTGAGCCGCTCGTCGGAGTGATTGCGAGAGTCAAGGCTGACGCCGCCCGTGGCCGTGATTTCGCCGCCCTCAATGTTGATGGTGGTCTTATTAAGGGTGTTGCCGCCGGAGCCGATGCCGGCACCGGAAGCCCAGCAGGATCCGTTCTCATTGCTGCCGCCCTTGGCCTCAATGATGGGGATGACGCGGCCGTCGTCGCTGTTGCGGATGGTGATGGTGGTGCTGCCCACAGAGGGATCGTTGATGTCACCGACATAGTGGCCGGAGCCGATGCCCGCAGCGGTGGAGCCGCCGGTAGCGGTAACTTTTGCTGCACCCTCGATGAGGATGGTGGTGTTGCCATTGGCGTCGCTGCCGCTGCCGATGCCTGCGCCGCCGCCGCCGCCAAGGGAGGAATTACCGCCGCCGGTGGCCGTAACGGTCACGCCGTCGCGGAGAGTGATGCTGGTGTCGCCGGTGGAGTAGCTGCCCGAACCGATGCCCGCGCTGCCCTTGTAGCCGTCGCCGCTGCCCGTGGCCTTAACAGTGCCGCCAGAAATATCAATGGTAGTCTTTCCGGAAGAAGAGAGACCGGAACCGATGCCTGTGCCGTGGCTTACATACCTGACGTCGATAAAGCCCTTGGCTGTGACATTGCTGTTTTTGATCTTGATGTCGGTGTCGCCCTTGGCGCTATCGCCGCTGCCGATGCCGGAACCATCATAACTCGAAGCATTGATGGTGCCGCCGGTGATCTCGATGTCCGTGGCGTTGGTAGAATAGCTGCCGCTGCCGATGGCTGCACTGGAGTCGCTGGAGGCTGTGACGTTGCTGTCAGTGATATGGATAATGGTCTTGAGGGCGTTCGGCGTACCCGTAGGAGGACTGTAGAAGTCTCCTTCACTGCCGCTGCCGATGGCTGCGCCGTAGCCGCCGACGGCCTTTACCGTGCTGCCTTCTATCGTGATGTCGGTGTTGCCCTTGGCGCGTTTGCCGCTGCCGATGCCGGCGCCCGGGTTATTAGTGGAAGCAGTGGAGGACTCCAGAGAACTCACAGACGCGTTGCGGATGGTGATGTGAGTTTTGCCGGAGGCGTAATGACCGCTGCCGATGCCTGCACCGTTGTAGGCAAAAGCACTTTTGACACCCTTTTCGGCAGTTGTATCGTGGATGGTGATGGTCGTCTCGCCGGCGGAGGATTCGCCCGAACCGATGGCTGCGCCGTCGTTGCCATGCGCGTACACGAGCGCATTCCCGGAGATGTCGATCTTGGTCGCGCCGGAAGAGTTTTTACCGCCGCCGATGCCTGCACCGCCGCCGACGCCCTGCGCGTTGATGGTGCCGCCGGAGATGTTGATGGTGGTAGCCTGAGAGGAATTCGCGCCGCCGCCGATGCCTGCGCCGCCGCCCGTACCCTCGGCATTTTTAATGATACCGCCCAAAATATTCACAGCGCTATCGCCGCGGATGCCGCTGCCTCCGCTGCCTCCGCTGCCTCCGTTGCCGCCGGTAGCGTTCTGTATCTCGCCGCCGGAGATGAAGAGCCTACCGGCGCTGTAGATGCCAGTGCCGCCGGTGCCGTCGTCCGCCGTGCCGTCGCCGCCCTTCGCGGTTCCGATGGTGGCGTTGTCGGAGATGGTGAGCGTACCGCCGCTGCGGATGCCCATGCCGCCGGAGGCATTGCCTTTGCCGCCCTGCGCGGTTTCGATGGTGCCGCCGGAGATGGTGAGATTACTGCCGCTGAAGATGCCGCTGCCGCCGTTGCCATCGGTAGAAGCGCCGCCGGTGGCCTTCTGTATCTTGCCGCCGGAGATGGTGAGGTCGCCGTAACTGTAGATGCCGCTGCCGCCGCTCTTGCCTTTGCCTTTGCCGCCCTGCGCGTTTCCGATGGTGGCGCTGTCGGAGATGGTGAGCTTACTGCTGCTGTAGATGCCGCTGCCGCCGTACTTCTCGGAATCGCCGCCGGTGGCCTGCTCTATCTTGCCGCCCTTGATGGTGAGTGTACCGTTACCGTTGCTGCGGATGCCGCTGCCGCCGGTGCCGTTGCTGGCATTGCCGCCGATGGCTTTTTGAATGGTACCGGCAAGGATTTCCATGGTCTTGCCAAGGATGCCGCTGCCGCCGGAGGCATTGCCGTCGCCGCCCTGCGCGTTTCCGATGGTGGCGTTGCCGGAGATGGTGAGCGTACTGCTGTAGATGCCGCTGCCGCCGCTGCCGTTGGTAGAAGCGCCGCCGGTGGCCTGCTGTATCTTGCCGCCGGAGATGTTGAACTCACGGGCGCTGATGCCGTCGCCGCCGGTGTCGTTCTCGCCGGTGCCGGTGGAGTTGCCGCCGATGGCTTTTTGAATGGTACCGGCAAGGATTTCCATGGTATTGCCAAGGATGCCGCTGCCGCCGGAAATTGTGCCGTTGCCGCCCTGTGCGGTTCCGATGGTGCCGCCGGAGATGGTGAGCTTGCCGTCGCTGTGGATGCCGTCGCCGGCGTAGCCATCGGTAGAAGCGCCGCCGGTAGCGTTCGTGATGGTGGCGTTGTCGGAGATGTTGAGGTCGCCTTTGCTGTAGATGCCGTGGCCGGCGGTAGTTTTGCCTTTGCCGCCCTGCGCAGTCCCGATGTCGCCCTTGATGGTGAGCTTGCCGCCGCTGTAGATGCCGTGGCCGGCGTTACTGCTGCTGTTTCTGCTGTCGCCGTTGCCGCCGATGGAGCTGACAATGGTGGCTTTGTCAGGAATGGTGAGCTCGCCGTCGCTGTGGATGCCGTCGCCGGCGTCGTGGGAACCATAGCCGTCGCCGCCCTTCGCTTTTTCGATGGTGCCGCCCTCGATCTTGACGGTAATATTCTTGCTATCGCAACCTCCGCCGATGCCGTCGCCGGTGTTGCCACCGGTGGCGTTCTTGATGGTGCCGCTCTTGATGGTGACTGTGGTCTGGCCGGTGCTTCCGTCACCGCTGCCGATGCCGGCACCACCCTGATCGGTCCGCGCATTGATTTTGGCAGTGCCGCTGATGGTGATATTGGTTTCGCCGGTAGCCCATGTACCGCTGCCAATGCCGGCACCATCGGAGGCACCGATGGCGGTGATGTCGCCGCCTGTTATCTCAATGGTGCCGGCACCACTGTTGCTTACTTTGCCGGTGTTCCAGACGCTGCCGATGCCAGCAGAGGCACCGCTGCCTGTGGCGGTCAGGCTGCCGGTGTTGCGGCCATTTTCATTTCCGGATGTGATGGTCAGTTTGCCGGTGTCTTCTCTGCCATAATAGTCCTTTTCGTTGTGCTCGAGGCCGGCATGTTGGCCGTCGCTGGTGAGGGTATTGTCGCCCTTGAGCGTGATCGTCGTGTTGCCCGCGCCCTCGACGCTGAGGGCGGCGTCATTTTTGGCCTTAATGTTGACATTGTCCAGCGTCACGTTGAGGGTGTTGTCATTGCCTTTGGCCTTGTTGATGATGCGGATGACATAGTTGGTGACGTTTTCGGCTGTGCTCCTGAAGTTTTCCGCCGCGCGTTCCAAGACCGTAGTCGATTCGTTCCGGGTCTCTTCGTCGTCATTGGCGTCGGCGACCTTGAGGGATGCACCGGTGTACGTGAACTGGCTTTTGGGTGTAGAGAGGCTGCTCTCCGTGCTTTCCGTGCCTTCCGTGCCTTCGGCAGGGGTCTCGCTGCCGGTGGTGGGAGTGCCGCCCGCCGAGCCGGAGGTGCCGCTCTCAGAGCCTTTGCTCTCAGGGTCAGAGCTTCCCGCGCCGGTGTTCTTGCCGCCGGTCTGGTCCTTTTTCGTGGGATCAGTCTCGTTTTCCTCGCCGCCGGTAGTGTCGTCAGGCTGGTTCTTGCTTTCTTCGCCGCCGGTAGTGTCGTCAGGCTGGTTCTCGTTTTCCTCGCCGCTGCCGGTGGAAGACGTGCTGCCCTTGGTGTCGCCGAGGTAGACCTTGTCTTCGTTTTCGCTGTCTTCTGATGGGGGAGCGGTCAACTTGGGTTGGGCGGGAGAGGGTGCGGAGGTGATGCCGGTAGAAGAGCTGCCGCCGGAGGCGGTGGTACCCTCTGGGTTCTTGCCGCCCTTGATGATGATATTGCCGTCCGTGTCTGTTTTTGTGTTGTTGCCTTGCTTGACCTGGGTGCCGGTTTCGTCTTTGGTGATGGTGATGTCACCATCGCCTATGTAATAGGTATCCGCATACGCCGGTGCGGCCATGCCGGCCACCATTGCGGCTGTCAGCGCCAGCGCCGTCACCCGGTGGGACGCGGGCCGGGGGGACGGCACCCGCAGCGGATGCCCCAGAACGCGCATTGCAAGCTTGCGATAAGAGATCATAGAAACCTCCTCTGAAAAATGTGAGTTTTGCGCAGAAGTTCCAAACGAAGCGGCAGAAACTTGTGAAATAAGCATAAATGTTGAGCTTGTTTTATTCTATCACATTCCGGCCATAATGTGGCCGGATCTGCGTGAATCGCCTCGCGGATGTCTCGAAACGCCCTGAAACAGCGCTGCATGGGCCGACAGCGGGCCGGACAAAGATATTGACAAGCGGGGAGGTTTCTGGTATTCTACTAGAGTACCCTGTGCAAACGATACTCGCTGGTGTGGCGCAATGGCAGCGCAACTGATTTGTAATCAGTGGGTTGCAGGTTCAACTCCTGTCACCAGCTCCAAAAAGTCCTACGATATACCGCTGAAAAGCGGCGTGTGTCGTGGGGCTTTTGCTTTTTGGGAAAAGGTACGCAGGATTGTTAAATAAAGAAAAAAAGTGCTATAATACTTATAAGCCTGAAACTTTACACGAAAGGATGGGTGTGTTATGAGTATAAGAGAATTAGCAAGAACCCTGCTGGATGAGATGCCGGATAATGATTTGATCTATCTGGTGGCGTATATGCAGAGCTTAAAGGCTCTTAAGGATGCAGAGATACCCAATGCCAAGACACAAACGGCGATTGATGAAGTGGACAGCATGATTAGAACCGGCAAGGGAGAACACTTTGAGGGCTCTACTGCCGACTTCTTCGCTCAACTGGCGGCGGAGGACTAAACCGTGTTAAAACTGAACACTTCCACGCAGTTTAAGAAAGATTATAAAACCTGCATCAAGCGGCATTATAAAATGGATTTGCTGCAAGCGGTTGTTGATGTGCTGCGAGTGCCTGACGCATTACCACAAAAGAACCGAGACCACAGCTTAACAGGCAATTATACCGGTTGCCGTGAATGCCATATACAGCCGGACTGGCTGCTGATTTATCGGCAGACAGATACGGAGCTGTACTTGGTTGCTACCGGCACACACGCCGATTTGTTCGGCCTATAAAGGAAACAGAAAAGAGGCCAAGACCTGACAGAATGGGTCTTGGCCTCTTTTTCTGCAAGGTATGCAGAAAAATCATACCGCCCGGAGGGGCGCGGGTGTTGAAATTGGCTCATCACGACGCCGCTGTGGTGTTTGGTGGTGTAGCCCTCTCAGTCACCTTCGGTGACACTGCCCGGGTTGCGGCTCCCAGCGTCTGCTTCGCTGTCGCTCGCATCCTGCTG
>OGMN01001188.1_pt1 | contig 21215 bp, 10 predicted proteins | sample 1573211 | NCBI WGS metagenome assembly OGMN01 (sample SAMEA2581876, study PRJEB24529) | metagenome | biome: Human gut stool | place: China | collected 2011
CGTGGATGAAAGTGCTGTTGAGCGGTAGCTCATAGCTCAACGTAATAGACTTCAGGCGAAGATAGCTGGCATCCTCGATCCAACGGTCGCTGAAACGGGCATTGCCCATCGGATCTTCCCATATCACCGTCGGCATGTCGGTCTTCTGTCCTTCATACGTCCAGCGGTTCACCATCGCTATCGACTGGTTCATGAAACGGCTTCCGCCTTCCAACTGCGAACGCAAGTAGTTATAGGCATCGTTGCCCAAGCTGTAATTGAAGTTCACATCCAAACGGATACGCTTATAACTTAAAGAAGTAAAGATGTTACCGTAAATATCCGGATTCGGATCTCCGATGATCTGCATATCCGCCTTGTTGATTTCCTTATCTCCGTTGTCGGCAAACTTCACGTCACCGGCTCCAAAGTAGGTCTTGTCGATACCGTTCTCGCCCAAGATGTACAAACCGTCAGCTTTAGCCTCTTCCGAAGTGGCATATACATGCGTACCGGATGCGGTAGCCTCGGTCTTATAGCCATAGAACAAATTCACCGGCTGGCCGATTTGAGAGCGGATGGTAGCACCGTAAACTTCGGCATCCACATAATCCTGCCCGTCGGGCAAAGCCGTCAGCTTGTTCTTGTAATGGCCGACACTGGCACCCAATTCCCAGTTCCAGTTACGGGTGGCGATGATATGGCCGTTCACCGTAATATTGTACCCTTTGTTCTCCAAAGAACCTCCGTTCACCCAGTTGTTCTCCAAACCGGTAATGAAGTTCAGTTCATGATAAGTCAACAGGTTGTCTGTCCAACTCTTGAACACGTTTACTTTCAAGTTCAAACGGTTTTTCAGGAAATTCAACTCCGTACCGAAGCTGAAACGACGGGTTGTCTCCCACTGTACTTCCGTATTGCCCAAATTACCCAACACCAAACCATTGGCCAGATTCTGGAACAAGATACTCTTGAAATAAGTACGGGTGGCATCAAAGTCGATACCGTCGTTACCGCTCACATCATATCCCATCGTAAATTTGGCATAGTCTATTCCCGGCACGTCGAACCAACTTTCATTGGACAACACCCAACCGGCCTGGATACCGGGAAAAACGCCCCAACGTACACCCGCCAATTTGAAACCGTCTTTCGCTTCTTTACCGAATCGTGAAGAACTTTCGATGGCCAAATTACCTTCTACGAAATAACGCTTTCTGTAATCGTAACGGGCCTGACCGTACCAACTCATTGAAGTCCACTCGTTAGTGCTACCGGTAGTCGTCTTGTTTTGCGTATCATTGATAAACGGCGTTTTATCGCTACCCGTATTGTAACCCAACTGCGTGTCTACCTTGTAACGGTCGTTCATATAACGGAAACCTCCCAAAAGGTCTATACTATGTGCACCGTACTGATTTCCCCACTCTATTTTCGTATCGCTCGTAATCGAGTTCTGCGAAGAATAAAGCGAACGAATTTCATTCTCTACCGTAAGACCGATAGAAGAAACATAGTAGTCAGGCACACCGTTGATAGGCACGTAGTACTTATCGTTCGTATTCGTCAACGTATAGCTGAACAAAGAACTGAGAGACAAATGCTTGTTGAACTGCCATCTCGGAGTAATGGCGATGTTCAAATAAGAGTTCTCAAAGTAATTCTTATTCTGAGCCGTACCGTACTCGTTGATAGAAGCAGGATTGGCCAAACGATAATTCACATTACCAATCGAAGCCAAAGCCTGATCCAGATAGTCCTCGTCACTGTTGTCGAATGCCACATCGGAAATCTTACCGTTGGAATAAGCATACGGGCTCAGCATCGGACTTTTCACCAAACCGAGATAGTTGACAGAAGTCACCGTTCCTTCATCGTAATTCTCCGGCGCACCCTGGTCTTTCAAGTTACGCGTCACGTTGCTGTAGGAAGCGTCGAAACGGATGAACAAATGCTTGAACATGTTTATATCCGTATTGAAACGGATGTTCAAACGGTTCACATCATTGTCTTCCAATACACTCTGCGCACCATTGTACCCCAATGCGAGGAAATAGCTAGCCACCTCATCACCTCCTTGTACCGTAATGCCATAATTCTGCGAGAAAGCCTCACGGTAGATGACATCGTTCCAATCCGTGTTGTTATTATATTTATTGTAATAGTAATTATTCGGATCGGAAGTCAGGAACTGGAATTCCGACAGGTTCGTACCCGTTGTCTTCAACAAGTCCGAAGCGTATGTCTTGAACTGCGAACCGCTCATCATCGGAAGCGATTTCGGCAATAAGGTAATGCCGGCCGACACCGTGGCGTCGATTTTCGTAGCCAAACTTGTGTTACGCTTCGTTTCGATGAGAATCACTCCGTTGGCTCCCTTGGCTCCATAAATAGCCGTACCGTTGGCCATCACCTTCACGCTCTTGATCTCGTTCACGTTGAAAGATGTCAGAATATCATTGTAGAAGCCGTCATGAACCATCGTACGGTCATACTGCTGGTCTACGATAACCCCGTCAATCACGATCAACGGCTGACCGTTGCTATGCAAGGAGTTGATACCGTTCATCATCATGAAGTTTCCGATACCGGGCGTACCTCCACGGGAAATCGTACGGACATTGGCACCCAACTGGTCACCGATTTCGGATGTGATATTCAAGGACGGACTATAATCGAACTTGTCTGCCACCACCGTATTCAGGATATTGTCATCCGCACCGTATGCCGAACGCATGGCATTCGAATACATCGTCACATCGCGCAACTTACCGGATTGGTTAATACCCACACGAACCGTATTATAGTCCGGTGCCGTGATTTTCAATGCCGTAGCGTACTCCGGCACATCGAGCTTATACGTACCGTCCTCTTCGGTCAACGCACTGTAACCGTCGTAACCGCTCACGCTGACCAAGGCTCCACCCAAAGGAGTGCCGGATGTCACAGCGAACACTCGCCCGCTGACCGGACGTGTCTTTACATTTTTCTTTATCGGACTGGCAGGTCTGGCCGCAGTCACGGTGTCGGTAGCAGCCTCTTCCTGAGCATAGCCCCCCAAAGTGCCTGCCATCAACAATGCTAAACAATAGAATCTATATCTTTTCATTACTCATGCTCTAATATTGTTCTACAATCAATTTTCATCGCTTCCGGATCCGGATGTAGGACGTGGCTCGAAAATCACACAGTCTATCGCTAAATCCTTGCTGTAACCGTCCGGTACCGTACGTCCCTTGATAGATTGTATGGTCAGCAGCACTCTGGGATCTTCCTCTCCGAAGTTACAAACCGGAGATTTAAATCCTGTCGTTACCGTGACGGTATCCATCTTCGTGGCATCGACATCTACATCCGTGCACAAAGTCACGGCATTGCTCCCTTCAATCATATCGCCGGTTCTCGACGAATAATATCTGATCTTAGCTGTAAACTGACGCTTCAACTGTGCGTCTTCCTTGGCCAAAGAGTCTCCGGCCAAAGGAGAGGCAAACACGACTTTGATGTCATACGGGCAGTTGGAGAGCGTGCTGGGAATCTTAAAGGTAATTTCCGGCTGGTTGGTACGCCCCGAACGGGCATCCCTTACCACCAAGTAACCACCTCCCGACACTCTGAAATTCTCATTGGTTGCCTCTACTGCATTTACCTGAATGGAAGTCGAGTCGCCCGAGAGCGTCACTGTCGAATAATTATTAGCATATTCCGCTTCAACCTGAACAGGAGTCATATAAATCAATTTGGTAGGAGGAATACGCCAATCCGTAGCCTTGTACAAACGACCGTTACTACACTCCTGAGGTGTCAGGCCATACAGCAAACCGCCAGCCTGCATCGGCCATTCGAACTTAGAACAATCCGGATAAAAAGAAGTATAGGTCGTGGCAACGATGGAATCCGGATTCGCTTCGTTGAAAGGCAATTCCTGCGATCTTACATTGAAGCACGAACTGTACAGGAACATGAATTTAGAATAGAGGTTCTGTAAAGAATCGCCGTCTTTTTCCAAACTTTGATGGTACTCGAAATAAGAACGGTACAGGTCTATGTTTTCCTTCCAAATCTTATTGGTAGGAGCTACGAACCAGTACAGACTGTCTTCAGAGTCAATCCGACCCAACTGATTGAAAATAGGATTGTAATTGTACATCACAGAGTCCAAATAAACCGTTTCACCGTCTACGATACCGCCCGGCACACTGGCCTCTTCGTCAAGCTCTATACGATTCCATGAAAGGAAGAAATTGGCTACACTGTCCAGTCCGTTGTCTCCTTCCAAATCCATGCGGAGGCGTTCCCAAATGTTAGGAAAGAAAGTTGCGGGCCCGTCCACTTTATAGAGCATACCATTGGAAGACGGAACCCCGTTGCCTACCATGTTCACTTCACCGTTAAGCATGGAACCGGTCAAAGTCAAACGTTTGCCATTCATCATCTTGACAGTCTCATCTTTTGTCAACGACGAAACTTGCTGATTATACATGGCTATATGATTCTTGATAAACTGATTCAAAGTAGAATTATCGTCATCAATTATCCCCTGGCTTTTCTCTCGCTTATAGGTGTCAATCCACTCCTGAGCTTCCGCATCCGTAATTTCCGGAGCCCAAACCGTAAACACTTGGTTGGAATTCAGAATGTCTTTGTAGCCACAAGAATCCAAAACCTTCACGAAAGGACGAATGCTCTCGTCAAGTTGCATATTTTCCCATAGGGTTGCACCGGGCACCGTACCATTCACACTGTAATGGTCATCCCACGTATCCGTACAGGATACACCGGCGGTTGCGGCGATTAACGCCACAACTCCCGTCTGCATATAATATTTCAAATTCATTTTTCTTTAGTGTTTTAATGTGAATATTAGTAAAGATCCTCACCGATACCCCCGGCACCACAAATGCTTATGGGTACCAATTCCATATAATCAAGAATGAAACATCCTCTGTTCCCTTGTGTGAATACGGAACGAATACGAATCTTATGGTCCGTATGGGGCTTCACCTCTACATTGCAAATCTTACGACGGAAAGTATAGGCATTATTGTACATTATAGTACAACTATTCGGACTGTATCTTGGAGCATCCGTTCCGTCATTCCCCGTAAAGATACTCTTCGGCCCGCTATAATAACCGTTGTTCTTCATCGTACGTGCATTCTCTTCCAACTGTTCACTTGTGTAAATACCGGAAGAACTTTCTTCTGAATTCCGAAAACCCGTATCTCCATTATAAAGCCCTCCGACACGTGAATCATCGGCACGATAGCGCATATCGATAGGAATTCCTTGCGGTATGCCGTCCACATAAACCTGGGCAATACCACGGTCCAACATGCCCGGGTAACCTAAACGGAGTTCGTACGTGCCGGGAGGAACATCAGGCAGCGGGAAAGTCACATCGTAACTCGTTCCCAAAATGTTAATCTCATCTCCTCCCCAGTTCCACCAAGGCACTTTCGGACGCTGCACAAAGAAAATGGTATTTTCGCTGAAGGTGCAATTTTTCATATAGCCAGGTGGAATGTAATAATTGAACCCGCCATTCTCTCCGCCATTCTCATCATTGTCATGAGAACCGTAACCCTGTGTCGGATTCCCGCACAAACGGATATCATTACTAGTCAACTCGGGCCATAATGTATAAAAATCCACACGCACTCTCGTATTCATCACATTGTTACGCATCGTCTGGTCATAAGCCACAACATCGTCTAAGTAGAAATAGGACACATTCAATGAGAAGTTCTCTGCGTCAGGCTGCGTCAAATAAGCACCACGTACTCTGTCATAAGAATTGTACTCCGTAGCCGTACTATGGTTGATATAATACCCAGCCGGATGCTCTACCTGCTTGTCCACAGTAGCATACACTCTCTCCAACTTTATCGTGGAATAATCCAACAACGTAGAAATCCACTCCGTAGGGTTGGCATAGGCCGTATTGGTACCCCAGCAGTTAATCAACTTAGCCGTACTTGCAAACAGACGGTCCAGAATATGATAGGATAGGAACATATTCAACGGGTTATAACGGCTGGTCAAGGATTCTTTATTCCAATACTTCTCTTTGTACGTCCTTCCTTCAGAATCGTCAGGATCCACTTCATTCAGACCGAAAATATTGGCAGCCGCATTATCTTTATATTTCTCAACGGCTAAATCGTACAACGCATCGACCTTCTGGTCCAAAGTCATATTGGCGTTAAAACGATCACTGTACTTCTCATACAATACCTCATCGGGAACGATAAGTAATGTGAAACCTTGATAGCGATGGTCCGGACGCTTGGCATGATATTCGTAGCCTTGGTCATTCTCGTTGAAGACACCTCCGGAATGAATTCCGGTTTTGAACTCCGGATAATTTTCTTTCCAGATTTCATAGCTGTCATCACGATAATGAATCAACGAGTCCAGCAATCCGGTACGACTGAGAGCCTCATAATAAATCGTAAACTCATCATGATTATCGTCCAACAGACTGGAGCCCAAACTGGTATTCGGTATCAGTACGCGATCTACCGGATGAACCACTCCGTTGTCCACGGAATCATTCTTCAACTCGTTGATAATGGCGGAACGACGGTTGATTACACTTAACGTCATCCCGTTCGCATCTACCGTATCCCCGTTCGTCACGATAATTAAAGGCAAATCAAGCTCATTATTTATTTGCTCCGTTTCGGAGAAATTATAAGTGTACTTGATACTATTATCCACCAAACAGGCTTTCACCAACGTATCGCACAATTCGACCGGAAGATCCTCGACCGAAGCGTAACCACGTTCTTTCAAAAATGATTCCACTCCGGAATTGACGGCCGGATAAAAAGTTCGGGAGCCACGACTCGACAGAAAATCCATCTCGCCGGCACGCTCGACAATACGCTTGAACAGGCTGAAATCTTCGCAAAAAATCACTCATCATCTCTCCCGTAAAAGTATAGTAGCTATCGGCTGCCAAGTCGTCATTACAACTGGTGAACAGACTCATCTGTACCGTTAACAGTAAAACGGTACACATGGATATTAATATTTTAAACAAATACTTCATAACAATTATTTACCTGTTGATTCATAAGAGTCACCGGCCTCCGGATAGGCAGGATTCTGTTTCAAGTTAGAGTTAACCTGCAATTCGTCATAATTATAAGGCCAATAAATAGCCATCATGTTCTTCAACTTACCGGTTGCAGTCGCTGCATTTTCCGTAAACTTACTTTGCACGGCATCTACCAAGTAATCCGTGTTGCCGTCACGACGGGTATGACGTACCAAATCAAACCAACGCTTACCCTCGAACAAGAACTCACGTCTACGTTCGTCGAACACCAAATCCATCAATTGCGATTTTGTAGAATAATTACTGTAAATCAAAGAGGAAGACGTGTTCGGTACCGAACGGTCGGCAATGGTCTTGATTAACTCAAAAGCGGCTTGCCCCAAACTGTCATTACGCTGAGTAGCATCTTCTCCCATCATGCAAATCAAAGCTTCCGCCTTAATCAGCATCATATCGCTAACCCGGTAAAATACCCAATTGGCATCGTTCTTCCCCATGCGCTCCACATAAGCCAAAGAACTACCGGAAGATAAACTCGGATTGATACTACGATACGTATACTTGGCTATATCCACGATTTCCGGATTAGACTCGTTATCCACATGGATGGACTCTTTAATACGCGTGTCCTTGTTCGACAAGAATATCTGCGGAGAAGACAACTCTTTCCAAAGATCCTCTGCTGGAGCGAATTGGCCATAGTTCGGATCCTTATCATTGGATTTGAAAAAACGATTGAAAAATTCGGCCGGTACGTCATTCCACTTGGAACCATCGGTCGTACTCTCCGAAAAATCCAACTCAAATATACTCTCCGGACCTCCGCCTTCACCGAAATTGGCATTATAAGCCATTCCTGCTTCCAAAATGGTATTGTCATTGTCCGGAATCAAAGGATAACCATTCACCATATAATAGGAAGAATAATTATTCTTGAAATATTCCGTCTTGTAGTCGATAACCATTTGGGCATATTTCTCTGCATTGGAGTAATCCCCTATCCACAAATACATATCGGCCAACATGGCAAAGATAGCATTCTGCGTGATGCGTCCGTAACTGATATCCTTACCGGACTGCTTCGGCCATACCTTCAACGCATTCGGCCATACAGCCAACAAGTCATTAATCAAGTTCCGAACGATGACATCCCCGTCCGTAGCCGGAAGGTTCAGTTCCTGCTCGTCATTTGTAATAGCCTCCGTATAATAAGGTACATCCTTAAACGTACGCACCAAATAGAAATAACAAAGGGCACGCAAGGCCGTAACCTCGGCTATCGTAGCCTGCACGTCACTCGGCAAATAATTCGGGTCTTTCTCTGCCACTTCCGGTGCTTTCTGGATGACCAAGTTGCAACGGTCGATGACAGAATAGAAACTCGACCAATCGGTATAAGCATTGGTGGAAAGAATATTCTCGCTCAAAATATACCCTTCTGCCGAGGTCGCGCTGAATTTAGGATGAAACCCTTTACGCGTGTTGTCCGAACGGCTCTCTCCCCAGATGAACAAGCGACGAACAAAATCATCATCCTGCATACGTGTGTAGCAACCTGTCACTATCTGGTCCACGTCGTTCTTCTCATTCCAATAATTATCTTCATACACCATGGTCAACGGATAAATATCCAGAAAGTCTCCACAAGATGTCATAGACATTCCGACCATGGCCAGAAAAGCTGATTTAAACCATATTTTCTTCATCTTATTCATAGCATTATCAATTAGAAATCTACTGTGACACCAAAAGTATATGACTTGGCACGCGGAGTCTGCGCGGCGTCTTGCGTCACACTATATCCTCCGTAACCCAACTCCGGATCCACACCGGAATACTTCGTCAAGCAGAAAAGGTTATTACCACTCAAATAGAAACGCAAACCGCTCAAACCGATTTTCTTCACCATCTTCTGCGGCATATTATAGGAAATCTGCAAATAGTTCAGACGCAAGAATGTTCCGTCTTCCACAAAGCGGTCGCTGATCATCGTATTATAGTTCGCAAAGTTGCCGCTCGTACTCAACGCACGTGGAATGGAAGTGAAATCTCCCTCCTTGCGCCAACGGTAGTTCACGGCCTGGCTCTGGTTATTGTTCGAGCCCATGCTCTCCATGTCCAAACGGGCCAAATTCACAATGTCGTAGTCCACACGGTAGTTGAACTGTGCATTCAAAGCCCAGTCGCCATAATTGAACTTGAATCCGAAACCACCGGTCAACTTCGGCAACGAGTTACCCAAGTAAACTATATCGAGTTGGTTGATGTTACCGTCGTGGTTCACATCTTCATAAATCGCATCACCCCCCTTGAACTCATATCCGGTACCGCCTGATACGTAATTGAACATCATCTGCAACGGGTCACCCTTCATGTCGCGTACGATTTCTCCGTTCGCATTGTATACCAAAGGAGCCGTCCAACCGCCATTGTTATTGAAATTGGCGATGAAAGCCTTAGCATCCGCATCTCCGTCGGCAGCCAAGCGTTCTTTCTGCAGATAAGTATCATAATTATACATATAGACACCCTTGTAACGATAACCGTAAATGGCACCGAAAGGATTGTCCACCTGCACACGTTGCAGGAGTTTCCGGTTCTCAGCCACCCAATCACTATTCAAAGTTTCCAATACACGGGGATCCATGCGGGTAATCTCATTCTTGTTGTTGGCGAACGTAAAGTTCAAGTCCATCCAAAACTTACCTTTCTGAATCAATTTGTTGGTGTTCAAGTTGATTTCCCAACCTTTATTGTTCATGTCACCCACGTTCTGATAAGGATAATTCGTGAAACCGGATATACTGGATATTCTCACATTTTCCATCAACATGTCTTTTGTGGTCTGCGTATACAAGTTGATATCAGCCTTGATACGGTCATCCCAAAAGCCCAAGTCGAAACCTACATTCCAAGTATATTTCATTTCCCACTGCAAAGTGTTCAATTTCAAGTTATTCGGAGCCATACCGGTAGCGCCGAAATAGTTGCTGGCAGCACTATACTGATTGACATACAAATAATCTTTATTAGGCTGATTACCGGTCATACCCCATCCCGGACGGATAGAAAGCATAGACAACCATTTACGCGTACCTTCCATCCACGGCTCGTCCACCACATTCCAACGGCCTGAAACAGCAGGGAAAACACCCCAACGCTTACCCGGACCGAATTTGGTTGTACCGTCTACACGGGCAGATACGTCAAAAATATATCTTTCCTTGAAAGCATAGTGAGCTGAGAACGTGTAGTAAAGACTTCTCCAACGGTTGAAGTTGCTGGACATACCCGGAGTAATACCACCGGCACTCGGAGCTTCCACACCGTTCGGCAAACCTGCTACTTCGGTTTTCTGGTCACTTGACGTACCTGAAACCAATTGGAAACGTCCCATCGTCATAAATGAATGGTCTTCATTCAAGAAATGAGGAACAAAGGTCAACGTATGCGTAGTGGTAAATGCCAAACTTTTGGAACTAAAGCTTGTAGCCTTGCTCACTCCACTGGCATTCCAATTATCCGTAGACAATTCACGCGGATAATAGGTATCTTCGTATGCATTGAACACATTCATAATCACCTTTCCGTTATAAGTCAAACGGTGTTTGGTATCATCAATACCCAAGAAGTCATACTGCAATTCCAACTTCGGGTCGATGGCGTACGTCGTATAAGAGTTCTTGGCATACTTGGCACTCGCAATCGGGTTCACAAGATTGCGTTGATCTTCCAATGCGTCTTTAGCCTTCAACATCTCGTAATAACGTCCCAAAGAATTACCCTGCTCATCCTCTTCGAAAATAGCCAAGTTCGGCATCTTCTTATAAGCAATAGCCAACAAATCATCGGAATTTCTCTGGTTGTCCGTATAAGTCAAAGCAAAGTCACTGATAATCTTAATACGGTCACTTACATAATAGTCCAACATCATACGGGTCGTAAAACGATCCAACTTCTGTTCGATGATAGAACCGGTTTCATGGTCATAACCACCGGATATACGGAAAGTTGCCTTCTCACCACCACCGGTAATGGAAACGAAATGATTCTGGCGCAAACCGACTTGTTTCACTTCTTTCACCCAGTCCGTGTTGTTGTTGAACATCTGCCATTCAGAGAACACACGCTTATCCGTAATGTAATTGAATTCAGGAATATCAGCGGCCGCATCACTCAAACGAGGATTGAAATACGCTTCCTTCATCAACATCGTATATTGATCTCCCGTCAACAAATCCACTCCATCCGGCTGGTAGGTGCCTGTCAAACGAAGAGAATAAGTCAATCTCGGTTTTCCACGTTTACCACGCTTTGTTTTGATTTCAATCACGCCATTCGCACCTTGAGAACCCCAGATCGCCGTAGCAGCAGCATCTTTTAAAACGCTGATACTCTCGATATCTTCCGGGTTGATATTCAATAATTGCGCGAACTGTTCATCATTGGCATTTTGTACATCAAAGTTACTCTGATCTACATTCCAAACGTCACCGTTCACCACAATCAAAGGTTCGGAACTCGTCAACGTACTGATTGTAGACGCACCACGCAAACGCATCGTCGTACCGGCACCCAAGTTACCGGAATTCATCACGATATCCAAACCTGCGATACGTCCTTGCAAAGCTTCATCTACGGAAGTAAGACCCAAGCCTTCAAATTCCTTGGCATTAATAGTCTGTGAAGCGAAAGAGACCTCGCGCTCCGGAATGGCCAAACCGGATGATTCCACACGTTTCTTTGCTTTTACTTCCACCTGCTTCAATACCATGGCATCCTCCAAGGTCACATGGTACACCTTTTTATTAATAGGAAGAATCTGGGTCTTCATACCCACATAGCTAATCTTCAAACGGTTTTTAGGATTCTTGATTTTCAAGGTGAAATTACCGTTAAAGTCTGTCACTGTGGCAGATATGTTACGGTTAGAAGCGTCCATTTCAACAATAGCAGCCCCCACAACAGGCCCGAAAGAGTCGGAAATCGTTCCACTCACACTCGTTATTCCCTGAGCATTCACTACCGAGGCAACGACCAGGCAGCAAATTAAGAAATAATATTTTAATTGTTTCATTGTCTTTATCATTAAGGTTAATTACCTGAAATCTCATTGTAGGCATCAGACAACTCTTTTGTATAGAGCAATGGCTTGTCTATCAGATGTACGACTGCTGTAGAAGAGTTGAAGATACGAGTTGCCGATTCAATATCCGTACATGGAGGAGGGGTACCTGAATCTTGTGAACTTGTACCGGAACGGAAGCGATATTCACGTGCAAAGTAATTGCCATCCAAAACCTTACGGGGAGCTTCCCCTTCAATTTCCATTTTATTGGCATCATTGCAAGTGATGACTATACTTCCCGAACCGGCCTGACCGCTGTTCGATACGGTAAGCGTGGCAAAACGGCTTCCTCCCATGTAAGAAGTTTCGTAAGTACCCGATGAGGCAGGAGCTGTCTGATAAACCGCACTGTTCTGGATATGATAACGTATAAAGTTGTTAATCAACGTATTCAGGCTATCTATCTGAACCTCTAACCGATCAGCCTCTTCGGGATTGCTGTCTTCGATTTCACTCAACTTGTCTTCCAACTCAATCACATCTCTCCAATCCGGAAGCAAGTTATTCTCATACATTTTCTCTATCTCGACTGTAGGCGGAGCATAGACTGTATAATTATAGTTCTCCATGACCGAGAGGGTCAAACCATTGGAAATGGTCTTGGCTGAACTTGTAGTTCCGCTTGTAGTAATGTTATAGAATTGAGACACTAACGTGCTATTCGCCACCATATTAGAGAACTCGCTATAACGATCATCCTTTGTAGCCAACTCCTTTAATAAAGTAGAAACGGATTTTGAAGCAGACATCACCGGTTCCATGTCTACGATAAAGGTTTCACCATTACCGTCAGGATTCTGCCCCATGTTATAATAACCTTCCACCTCACGAACTTTCAGTTCATCGGGGCTATTGCTACTATTCTGGTCGGCAAGTTCTTTACGATAAGGAGTGGTAATACGGATGTTTGCCCCCGTACCTTCGAGTATGACCGGACAACCGCCCTTTGTGACCCATACACTCTTACCCGTTGAAGTAGTGGCAGACTTATCCTGTACGATGATGGAATTCTCCAGAATATCTTTCAGACGGTTCGTTACGTAATCAGATTCTGAACTACCATTTTTCCAAGGGTTTGTGATTTCTGTACCGCGTGTCAACGTTCCGTCTGCATTCTTCGTTGCATTATAACGTTTACATTTGATACGGCTACCGGTCAGTGAAGGACTATAATCATAATAAAACTCCGTAATGGTAGGCTGGTTCTTGTGATAATCTACCGGATCCACATAGTTTTTCAAAGCTTCATCAGTAGGAAGAATGAACAAGAACATACTTTCCATGGAATTCAGATAAGCCTGATAGTCCAATTCATTGATGATATAACGCATGATATCAGTCCGGGTGTTACGGTCGTTGTCATTCAAAGATGCGGGGAAAGCCACAGACTGGTATTCCGGAATATTATACACTTCGTTAGACTTGTATACCACACCATTGTTGGCCATAAGGCAAGAGCCGATACCCGTCTGCCCGCCCGGTTCGCCCACAGAAAGTCCCATCTCCAATTGGGCCGTGTTCATCACCGAACTGAACTTGCTGGGCACAGTAGCCACCAAAGAATACTTCATGAAGTTGTCCAGCATATTCACGATAATATGGTTCGGAATACTGTCTATATATTTATAACGGTCAATCAAAGCGGCACCGCCACCAGACTGGAAGTAACGCTCGAAAGCAGCATCCGTAGGAGCCACAATGACTGCCATGTCTTCACTCATAGGCGTATTGGACGAACCGTTCTGATACTGGTTCCATCCCGGATCGTAAGACAAGACATTGGCTGCATCATAATCCACATTCTTATAAGTCAGCAACGCATTGTTCGTTCCGTTTACGTTCGCATCGAAACCGTTATTCAAATAACGCCATACGAACGCAGAGTCCACCCCGACCGTATTCGACAATCCTTCGTTATATACCGGTACGGCAAAACGATCCAACATCTTGCTGAATGTCGAAAGCTCTCCGTCGTTATGAATAGCCTCGGCCATATTGGTCAAAGGATTCATTACGTTTTCCAAAACCTGAATGTAACCGTTCTGACACGTAATATCCCTTTCCACCAAACGCTGCCCGTTGATATACGACTCCGAAGTGTTGTCGCAAGCTCCATTGGTCAAAAACTTCAAATCGTCGTTCGTAATCGACTTATTCGACATATAAGCGGAAAGGAAATGCACCATCGGGGCTGTCGTATTGTCCCGAAACACCGTCATTCCTCCCGTTGCCGCATCCGAATATTTAGAACGGTAATACAGCCAATATTCGTTGTCCGGCATGTCCGAAGCGCGCAACTGCGGAATCGTATCATACAGGTTCAACGAAGAAGAGCGGCGTATCACAGTCCCGGGTGCCGGATTATCGCCAGGCGTACTCGACATCAACTCTATCAGATAAGCACTGTTTATCATCGAAGAATTAAACAATAACTTTTTCTGCGAAGGCGTCAAATCGCTATAAGACTTGGCTCCCCACACATTGTTCTGAAAGAATCGGGTGAAAGCGTCGTCATTCGCAACGAACAACGTCTTACTACCCGTCAAACGTAAGGTTCTGGCATACTCTGTCTCGCCGTTTGCATCCACGGTCGAAACATCCTTGTCATTGATAAGTTCCAACATCGTTTTATAATTCCCACGCTTCTCCAACTCTTCGTAGATGCTGCTACCCAACCACGAAGGCATTCCGGTCAAAAGCTCGTCCTCACAAGAGACTAACAAACCACCGGCAAAGAACAGCGCACATGCAGAATAGGTAAAACGACCCATTTTACTTTTAATGTTACTGCCTTTCATATTTCCATTAGGTTAATATTTTAATAGATTTATTATTCACTCAATATATAAATATCGTTTTGATACACCACGCCCCTCCCGTCACCGGCTCTCGGCCGAGAGTTGACCAGCAGTGTGCCCACACAACATTTTTGCCACTTTCTTTTCGGGAGTACTGACTCCTCTAAAGCGCTGAATCCGTGTCCTCTAATATAGCCTACTTTACATTCCATTAGGTTAATTATTCAATATTTTTTAAATCGGGTGCACAAAGCTCCCCCTTTTGGGTATCAAAGATATGACATTTCTGTAAAAACACATAATAAAATCTAAACTAATATCGAAAACATGTTTAAAAACATATTTCTGAGCTGACACAAATCTGTTTTTTCCACGTATTAAAGAAAATTAGCACAGTTCTTTTCACACTATTTCCGTTTGTTTCGCATATACCACGGTCTGACCAAAAACAAATGATACATTCCCGTTCCTACGAATATAGCTCCTATTATATAAGTATATATCGTTTGTCCGACTTCCGTTCCTAACCCGAAAGCTACGGAATACCCGGCCAAAAGTCCGGCATCCCATCCCAGAAGATAAGAAGTCTGTGCCGTTCCTCTCTCGCAATGCTCGCAGATACGAATATAAGAAAGCAAATACCGGCTGGTCACAAAACCGAGGCCGCTTCCCAGGCATAAGGCAATACACCATTTCATCCCCTCCATATCGCCCCCCAATCCCCATAACGACGCACTTGTCACGAGAGCAACGAATCCTACTGCAAACTCCGTTTGCAACTTTTCCTTAAAAAACAGATGGTGCCCCCATAAGGCCAACCAGAAACCGACAGCCAAAAACAAGTAAAATCCGGCATCCCGGTATTGCCCCAACATCAATCCGGCGGAAAAGGTCACTCCTGCCAGAGGAATAAAGAGCCGGAATCCCCGAGGCAGCCAAAAACGGTCGAATGTACACCACGACGGTTCCAAAGGAGCCCTGAAAGGAACACGCATCGTCAAAACCAACAGGCCGGCGCAAAGCAGAAAAGCCACGGATACTCCGGCAAAAAGGCGTACACCGTAATGCATCGGCACGACAATGCCCGACAAGGGACCGAAGACCAAAGCCAAACGAGTGAACCAATAGTAGACATGTGCGGCTTCCGTCCGCTTTTTCGTATCGGACAAATCCAGCAACAAAGTACTCCCCAAAGCGATTTGGAACACACTATATGAAGCCCCCTGCATCATCCTCGCCAGCCACTTCCCCCACTGCGGGCCATCGAAAAGAAACGCCACCGTAGCGCATACGATGCCGGCTAATGCCCACAAGGCCACATTTTTCCGCCGGTAAGCATCCAACCAATAATTGCAGAAAGGTGCAGGTAAACATACGCCCACCCAAAAGAGCAGCACGGATGCACACATTCCTCCTACGTCTTCCCCCGGTATTCGTCCCATACACACGGGAGCGACAGGCAAAAACATATATAAAGAGGTGCATACACAAAAGTTGGCTAAGATGATTTTCAGGAAATCAGCATGCCACAAGGTCTTATGCCCGATACTGGTTTGTGCCACGCCTTAATAGTGCTCGTTTTCATCCGGAAACGTCCGGGCTTTTACGTCGCTCACATATTGCCCGATGGCATCAGTCATCACCGTATGCAAATCGGCATAACGTCGGAGGAATTTCGGAGAAAAACCCTTATTCATCCCCAACATGTCGTTGACCACCAAGACCTGTCCGTCTACTTGCGAACCCGCCCCGATACCGATGATGGGGATATGTAATTCAGAGGCTACCCGACCGGCCAATGCAGCCGGTATCTTTTCCAATACGATGGCAAAACAGCCGGCTTCTTCCAGTAAATGCGCATCGGCCACCAGTTTCTCCGCCTCGGCCTCATCTTTGGCACGCACGGCGTATGTGCCGAACTTATTGATACTCTGCGGTGTCAGCCCCAAATGCCCCATAACGGGAATACCGGCTGCCAATATAGCCTTCACCGTATCGATAATTTCCGCCCCGCCTTCCAGTTTCAGAGCATCGCAGCCGCTTTCCTTCATAATACGGATGGCATTGGTCACTCCTTCCGTGGGATTGACCTGATAAGAACCGAAAGGCATGTCGCATACGACCAATGCCCGTTCCACACCGTGCATCACCGAAGTCGCATGGTATATCATCTGATTCAATGTAATCGGAAGCGTGGTCGTATTGCCCGCCATCACGTTCGACGCAGAATCGCCAATCAGAATCACATCCACTCCGGCACCGTCTACAATACGAGCCATCGTATAGTCGTATGAAGTCAGCATGGCTATTTTCTTTCCCTGCTGTTTCATTTCAATCAGACGATGCGTCGTCACTTTACGCGTATCCTCCACTAAATATCCTGCCATAATACTGTTTTTTAATAAAATCGGCCGCAAAATTAATCATTATTATCCGTTCAGGCGAGCATTTCAAGCAGTTTTCCCACATCGAAGTCCCGAAAATCCGGAATCCCCCTGTCGCACAAATCCTGAATCTGCTCCGGCGCATTCGTCGTGGAAAGACCGACCACCTTCATTCCTGCCGCCCGCCCGGCCTTCAGTCCGTTGAAAGAATCTTCAAACACGACGCAGCGCGTCACCGGAAGACCGAACACTTCGGCTCCCAACAGATAACAGTCCGGTTCCGGTTTGGAACGGGAGAAAAATTCCGCCGTCAGGATACGGTCGAAATATGACTTGAATTCCGGATGCGCCCGGTACACGTTCTGCATCTTATCGTCGTTCGAACTGGTTACGACAGCCGTACGGATACCGGCCCGCCGCAGGTCGCGAAGGAAATCTTCCACTCCGGGCACATAGTCGTAGGCCATGTTCCGTTCAAAGTCCTCCAACTCGTTGGCTATCTTACGCTGCACGTCATCGCATCCGGCAAACCATCGGTCGAAAATCTGCACAAGCGTCTGTCCCTTTATCACGTTCTCAAAATGCTCCACTTCGGGATGGTACGTATTCCCTTTCATACCCCAAAAGAGTGAATACTGAGACTCGGTGTCGAACACCACTCCGTCCAAATCAAACAAAGCCGCCACCTCTTGGCCTTTACTTAATTCCATCATTTTCTTTCGCCGTTTTTATAATTCAACGGACAAAATTACGGATTTTAATTGGAATATCCGGCAAAAGTCATAATTATCCCATCCCCTACACACAAGGGATTTTGCAAAAACATCTTTCATCCTTCAGGCAATACAGTAAGTCACTCATAATATGACCGTTATGAACTGAAGGATGTTTCAGGCATCCTTCAGCCACACGTCATTTCATTCGGCGCAGAACGAAAAATCGTTTGGCTGAGATTGAAAAATCATTCGCCTGAGATTGGAAAATCGTTCGGCTGAGAAAAAAATATTTCATACCCCAAACGTTTTTTCAGCCCTCATTGGAGCGGATTGAAACATGGCTGAAAGATGAATGAAACATCCTTCAGGCTGTAACCTTTTCGTTTTGAATAATTTATGATATTCACTGAAAGATGAAGGATGATTTGCGAAACTTACAGGAGAGGAAAGACTCTTAAAATTACAGAAAAACTTACGCCCGAAATTCAAAATCGTCTCCCACAAAGAAACGGATATGCCTTGTTTTTTGTACTTTTGTCTCCAATACCAAGATATACGTCCAAACGATATGGAAGACAAACTGATAGAACTTATCGAAAACAGCATAAAAAAGAACTGGGACCGGAAAGCGTTCACGGATTTCAACGGAGAGAGCTTGCAATACAAGGACGTGGCGCGTAAAATAGCCAAGATGCACCTGCTCTTCGAAGCGGCCGATATCCGGCCCGGAGACAAAATCGCCTTGTGCGGACGCAACAGCGGAAACTGGTGCGTGGCGTTCCTGGCCACCATTACCTACGGCGCCGTCATCGTGCCCATCCTGCACGAGTTCAAGCCGGATAATGTACACCACATCGTCAACCACAGCGAAGCACGCCTGTTGTTCGTGGGCGACCAGGTGTGGGAAAACCTGAACGAGAACCGCATGCCTGCCTTGCAAGGCATCATTTGCGTGAAGGACTTCACGCTCGTAAACAGCCGCTCCGAAAAACTTTCTTTCGCCCGCGAACATCTCAACGCCCTGTTCGGACAGCGTTTTCCCATGATGTTCCTTCGCGAACACGTACATTTCACGCCCGAAAGCTCACCGGAACAGCTCGCCGTCATCAATTATACTTCGGGCACTACGGGATTCTCCAAAGGGGTCATGCTTCCCTACCGCAGCCTCGTGTCCAACGTGTTGTTCTGCAACCGTACCATCGGCATCACGCCCGGCGACAATATCGTATCCATGCTGCCCATGGGACACGTGTTCGGTTTGGTCTACGACTTCCTCTATGGCGTATGTTTCGGCGCCCACCTGTATTTCCTCACGCGCATGCCTTCGCCCAAGGTCATCATGACCACCGTGGCAGAGTTTCATCCCCGCATCATGTCTTGCGTGCCATTGGTCATCGAAAAGATATTCAAGAAAGAAGTCCTTCCGAAAATCGACAGCAAATTGGGCAAGCTGCTTCTGCACATCCCCATCATCAGCGAAAAGATCAAGGAAAAGGCACGCACGGAAAGCCTGCGCCTTTTCGGGGGGAACATCAAGGAAGTCATCATCGGCGGCGCACCGTTCAACGCCGAGGTGGAAGCGTTCGTGCGTTCCATCAATTTCCCCTATTCCATCGCCTACGGCATGACGGAATGCGGCCCCATCATCTGCCACAGCCCGTGGTACGAAACGGCTTATATGTCGTGCGGAAGGGCGGCCGAAGGCATGGAACTGAAAGTGCTGAGTTCCGACCCTGCACGGATTCCCGGCGAACTGGTATGCCGCGGACGCAACACCATGCTGGGCTACTATAAAAACCAGGAAGCCACGGAACAAATATTCGATGCCGACGGCTGGCTGCACACGGGTGACATAGCCGTCATCAACCCGGAAGGCGACGTGTACATCAAAGGACGCTGCAAGAACATGCTGCTCAGCGCAAGCGGACAAAACATTTATCCGGAAGAAATAGAATCGCGGTTGAACAACCTTCCGTACGTCAACGAATCACTGGTCATCATGTGCAATGAGAAACTGGTGGCCCTTGTCTACCCTGATTTGGGCGAAAGCCTGAAAGACGGGTTGGACGACCATGCCCTGTGGCGGCAGATCGACATCTCACGCCAGGAACTGAACAAGGAGCTGCCGCCCTATTCGCAAATCACCAAGGTGGTGCTACAAAACGAAGAGTTTGAAAAGACCGCCAAGAAGAGCATCAAACGCTATCTTTACCAGAACATGAATCCCTGAACGACATGAAATCCAGTCTGACTGTTTACAAGGCATCGGCAGGCTCGGGCAAGACGTTCACCCTGGCCATACAGTACATCAAGACGCTGATCGAACAGGAAAGCCGCCATGCCTACAGCCACATCCTGGCCGTCACTTTCACCAATAAGGCTACGGCCGAAATGAAAGACCGTATCCTCCAGCAACTTTACGGCATCTGGAAAGGGCTTCCGTCCTCTGCCAATTATCTGGAATCCCTCCAAAAAGAACTCCGGGCGGACGGCATCGAGTTGCCGGAGGAAGAGATTCGCAGCCGTGCCGGCTCGGCCCTATGCCATATCCTGCACGACTATAACCGTTTCCGGGTGGAAACCATCGACTCTTTCTTCCAGTCGGTTCTGAAAAACCTGGCACACGAACTGAGCCTCACGGCCAATCTCAAAGTGGACCTCAACGACAAGGAAGTGCTCCATGCGGCTGTAGACCGCATCATGGAACGCCTTCACCTTACTCCCACCGTCCTGAACTGGATTCTGGAATATGTGGACGATCGCATCTCGAACAACGAGCGATGGGACATCGCCCGCGAGGTGAAAAGCTTCGCCGCATGGATTTTCAAAGAGGCTTATTTGGCCCGGGAACACGAAATGCGCGAAGTGCTGCGCGAGAACAAACGCATCGGCGAACTCCGCACCGCGCTCAATTACGAGTTGCACGCCTCTCTGGATGTCGTGCAGAGCGCGGCAGCCAACTTCCGCGCCGAAATGGAAGCATGGGGGCTCGGCTTCGACCAATTCAGCCGAGGCGGCACGATAGACACCTACCTCCGGCGCATCGAAGACGGCAACATCAGAGCCGAATTCGGCAGTACGCTTCAAGGCTACGCAGAAAATGCGGAAAAAATGCTCCGCAAGGCCGACCGCTCCGTGGCGGCC
>OGMN01001206.1_pt1 | contig 20943 bp, 11 predicted proteins | sample 1573211 | NCBI WGS metagenome assembly OGMN01 (sample SAMEA2581876, study PRJEB24529) | metagenome | biome: Human gut stool | place: China | collected 2011
GGGCCAGCAGAGGGATGTCCCCTACCCGATCCCGCAGCGGCGGAATAGTCAGTTCCAGAATATTCAGCCGATGATAGAGGTCTTCCCGGAAGGAACCCCTTTCTACGCTTTCCTTTAGATCTTTGTTGGTTGCAGCGATCAGCCTGAAATCCGAATGCAGCTGCCCCCGATGGGCCAATTTTTGGATTTCGCCGCTTTCCAAAACGCGTAGAAGCTTTGCCTGCATACTCAGAGGCAGCTCGCCTATTTCATCAAGAAAAATGGTTCCCTTATTGGCCAGTTCAAATTTTCCTTTGATGCCGCTCGATTTCGCTCCAGTGAACGCCCCACCTTCATAGCCGAACAGTTCCGCTTCCATGAGATCATGGGGCAACGCCGCGCAATTGACGGTCACAAAAGGCTTGTCTGCCCGCGAACTGGCTGAATGCAGGGCCTGTGCCACCAACTCCTTCCCTGTCCCGCTTTCTCCGAGGACAAGAATGGGCTCGTTGCCTCTGGCAAAAATCTTCCCTTTCTTTTTCAAGGCCATGATGGCATTGCTGTTGCCGATGATGCTTTCGAAGGTATACAGGCTGCCCGGCTTTTTACGGACCTTTTGCTCGAAATAGTTGCTCTTTTCTTCAAGATCATGAATCGTGTCCAGAAATTTCTGCATCCGTTCAGGGCCGATGCTGGGGGAAATGCTTTCGATGATGACGCCGTAAAGTTTCCCCTTGTCATCCAGCAACGGGTAGCGGAAAGAAATCCCCTGCGCGTCGGTGGTGGTCAGGCTGGAACAGAACGTCGGCTTCCGTGTGCGGATAGTGGTCATGACGCCCTGTTCGGCGGTAAGGAAAAAGTCGGTAACATGTTTGCCCCTGATATCCGAAGGCAAATTAAACATGCTCAGAAACGCCTGGTTGCAATAGAGGAACGCACCCGTTGCAGACATAACGGCAATTCCTGTGTGCAGAAGCTCAAAAACATCGGCGTACGCGCTTTCGGCAAGCGACTCCAGAGCGGATGACGAATTGGGCCTGTTACGCATAGTGGATATCCTGGGTTGCGGATGTCATTTTGTTTGACCTATTGCCATATTACCAGACAGTTTTGTAATGGGAAATACTTGTTATCAGGGATACATCTTGTTAATAACTTTTAGGATTGACGAGTAGGCAGGCTTTCGCGCGGCTTCCATCGGAGATGAAAGCTCAATGGACGATTGCATAACCGTGAAGTGAGATAGAGAGGCTCGGTACGGAGCAATCGCGGAACGGACGAAAGAGGATGCCCTTCGCAGGGGTTCCGTTTTCCCGTTTGGAGCCAAAGCATATGCCAATCCATAGAAATAGAGATAGCAGATCGCACATACGCCAGCCAAGTACATACCTGGCTGGCGTTGCTGGTAATGGAACCTCAATAGACGCCGTATGGGGCGGGGAAGCATCGGCTATGCCGAGGCATTATGTTGAGAGCAAGCGTCCGGGCGTCAACCGGAAGGGGGCAATTCCGGTTATTCGTGGGTACTGAAATACTGTTCCGCGTCTTCCAGACTCGCGAAGCCGTACTGCCTGACCTGATTCAACAGGTTCTCCTCCGCCTCGTTTTCACCTCTTTCGATGCGTTTCATGGTGGCGGCGTGGTACAGGGAAATGGTGCGGGGCGAACAGGTTTGCAGTTCTGCCCGGGTATAGGTTTCCACGGAAGGCAGGCCGGCCCTGTCTTCCTGCGTCCGGACCGGACGGCTGCGGTCTCCCAGGTGGGGATATTTTTGATCCAGCGCCGTTTTCCACTGGACATGGCAGGCCACGATGTCCTCGATCTGCCGTGCGGCGGCGGGATCGAGCGGAGGGAGTGATTTTTCTATAGCCGGGTATTCATCGGGAAAGGTCGTTTTCATCATGCGCGCGTATTTTTCGGTCATGAGGTTCCGGCCCTGATTTTGGGCAGCCCTGAGATCGGCCAGGCAGCTTTCAAGCAGTTCCTCGCCCCAGGCGGAGTACTGGCTGATGCGCATGATCCGGAACGTGGCCAAGTCCATCTGGCAGGCGGCCTTTCCTCCTTCGTTGTTCACCCCGGCAAACATGGGCCATTCGATCTGCACGATTGCATCAATGAGTTCATCTTTATTCATCGGTTGGCTCCTTGGCGAGCATGTTCCGGCATTCATTCAGTTTTTCGCGAAAAGCCGCGATGCCTTCAGCGTTTTTTCCCACGCCGAGACGGTCGAACTGTTCAAGCGAACTGGCCAAGAGCGTTTCCGCCTCCTTCCAGTTCCCCAGTTCCGCTTCGGCCATGCCGATGTGGCCAAGCGAGGCCGCCGTCGTCTCATGTTCGCCCAGAACCTGCATCTTGATGTCTGCGGCCCTACGGTGGAAATCCGTGCCTTCCCGTTTTTCGCCGCAGACATTCCGCAGTTTCCCCAGTGCGTCCAGACAGGCGGCCGCCTGAAGCGAGACATGCCCATAAATCTTTTCCCATGCCTGTAAAGCCTGCAGTGTCAGCTCCTCGGCTTCGGCCAGCCGCCCGAACTGATAGGCTCCGGATGAAAGGAAAAAAGCCGCCGTAGCCGCTTGATCCGCATCCTGCCCGTAGAGTTTCACAAGGTTTTTGAGAGCACCGCGTCCGATTTCCATGCCGGACTCCAGATCGCCGAGGGCAATCAGCGTGCGGGAGAGCAGAACCATCGTCCGCGTCGTGAGCGGATCTTCCATGCCCAGCGAGGCGATCAACAGCTCCCAGCTTTCCCGTAGCTGCAAGCTTGCCGCCGCGTAGGATTCATGGAGAAAGAGGCAGGTGCCGAGGCCGAAAAGGGCGACGCCGCGCTCCGCCGCTGTGAGCTGCTCCATGCGGCAAAGTTCTTCATAGATTTTCCCGGCTTCTTCCGGGTTCCCTTGACTCATCAGGGCTTCCGCCCTTTGTATCAGTTGCGTTGTATTCATGGGTTGGGTGGGGGACGGATGGAATGACGCGTTCGTCCTGCGCGGTGTAAAAGGTATGCGCTTGGCCGCGCAACTCGAAAAAATCCCGATCAGCCACCAAAAGAAGAGGGCGACGGCGGATCTGTCTCCGCGTCGCCCGGGGGTGGACAAGGCTCTTCAGAGGAAACCGTTGTCGGCGCTTATGACAGGGAGCAGGCTTTCTCTTCGGAACAAGCGCCATCGGATTCCGGCGCGGGGCTGGCCTTCTGCAATTCCGAACTGACCGCAGGCATGTTGTGCTCGTCCACGGCAATCGTGTATTTCAGGCCGTACGAATCGATTACGTCTTCGTTGACGACGAAGGGTATGCCTTCAACTTCGATTTCCTGTTCCTCATCGGGATCTTCACGTTCGTCGAGGCTCACACGGAGCTCCATGTGGCTCTTTCAGCCGCCGCCCACTTTGGTTTCTCGAATGCGGAACACGGCGTCTTCGTTGTCTTCTTCCACCAACAGTTCCTTAAACTTGGCGATAACTTCGGGCGCTATCGTAATTTCCAGCATGCATTTCATCCTTGTGCTACAGTTGGGAAGGGGGCCGCCGGCAATCTGGCGGCTCCCCTCCATCGGGATAGGAATCAGACGTTCTGGTATTCCGTACGCTTGATGATTTCGTCCTGCACACCCTTGTACAGGCGGGTGAAGTAGGAGGAGAACCCGGCGACGCGGACCACGAGGTTCTTGTAGTTCTGCGGGTGCTCCTGCGCGTCGCACAGGGTTTCGGAGGATACGCAGTTGAACTGGATGTGGCCGCCTCCGAGGTCGAAGTAGGTCTTGATCAGGTTCAGCAGCATGCGGGTGCCGCTCGGGCCTTCCAGAGCCGAAGGCAGGAACTTCATGTTCATGTGGTTGCAGTTGTTGCGCACGGTGTCGATGGCCTGCGCGGCGGACTTGATCAGCGCCGTACTGCCGTTGACATCGGTGCCCGGCATGGCGGAAACGCTTGCGTCGGTCAGTGCCACACCCTTCTGGCGACCGTTGGGGAGCGCGCCGGTCATGGGGGCGAAGTAGTTGTGGTAGGACAGGGAGAAGGGGTCCATGTGGGCTTCGTAGCCGAAGTAGTCCGGGCCGTGCGAGCGGTAGATGCGCTCCACGTCGCGGAAGAAGCGGCGGGTGAGCTGGTCCACATCCTCGATGTCGTTGCCGTGCTTGGGTGCTCCGAAGCACAGCTTCTGAATGTCTTCGTAGCCTTCGAAGTTGGCGGCCAACGCCTTCTTCAGCTGTTCCCATGTCAGCTGCTTGGTGTCGTAGATCAGGTGCTTGATGGCATACAGCGAGTTGGCCGCGTCGATGCCGGTAGAGGTGATGCACAGGGATTGTGAGTACTTGGGACCGCCAGCCTCTTCGCAGAGCCCCGACTCGATGCAGCCGTCAAGCAGGCAGGAACGGAAGATGTTGGGGACGATCTGTTCGCGCGTACTGTTGCCGAGGTCGCTGATCTTGCGCTGGGCGTCGTAGGCATGGTCCATGTGCCGGAGCAGGGCGTCATAGAGTTCCTCGAAGGTAGCGCACTCCTCGGCGGGCTTCACATTGGGGAAAACCTGTTTGCGGGTGTGAGGGTCGTACCCGTCGTACATGGCGAATTCCACCAACTTGGCCAGGTTGGGCTGGCCTTCGAAGGTCACGTAGGAGCCCTTGCCCTGTATGCCTGTGCCCACGCAGCCGAAGATGACCGGAAGCGTGCGCGCCTCGTCCAGCGTGATGCCGCGGGAAGCGAAACGGACCAGCGAGCGGGCCACGGCGGCGTTCATGTTCATGAACTGGGGCTGCCCGGAGCCGGAGCGGACGACTTCAGCGGCCTTTTCTAGGTAGGACGGCTTCATCTTCGGCGTGTAGAACAGAGCCAGCGTGGGCTGGATATTGTTCATGGCGATTTGGGTATCCATGAGCAGTTCTTCCAGATCGTTGGAGGCATCGTCGCCGTCGGCGGTATAGCCGCCCAGTGAAATGGTCTGCCCCGTATGCCCGGAAAAGGCCTTGGCGTAGGCGTCGCCCTGGTACACGGCGATTTCGAGATGCTTGACCCACTGGCACTTCAGCAGGGTGAGCACCTGCTCCTTCGTGAGCGTCCCCTCATCCAGATCCTTCTTGTAGAACGGATACATATACTGGCCGTAACGGCCCAAGGAGTGGCCGCAGCCGCACTGTTCGATCTGGATGCAGCAGTGCGTGAACCAGAAGGACTGCAGGGCTTCACGGAAGTTGCGGGCCGGGAACTCGGGAACCCGACGGCAGACTTCGGCGATTTCCATGAGTTCCGCCTGCTTCTTAGGATTGGTTTCGGCCTTGGCGGTTTCCTCTGCGAGATCCGCATAGCGGTGGGCGTAGGCTATGACCGCGTTGAGGGCGATCTTGCAGGCCCGGTAGAATTCGATCTTGGTCCAGTTGGTAGCGTGCTTGGGGAGGGCCCTGTACGCGGCTTCGACCTCTTCGAGGATCCCTCGGATCCCCTTGGTGAGCATGGCCGGATAGTCGGCCACGCCGGAACCCGTGGAGTTGTCGTTCACCGGATAGATCCAGCCGCACTTTACGAGCAGCTCCGCATTGCCGCCGTACAGCTCCTTGTAGAGCTTGTTGGCGCGGTCGTACGTGGTCTTGCCCTTCCACGTTTTGTAGACCTTTTTCAGGATTTCCTTGGTTTCGTCGGAGAAGCGCACTTCGCCGAGAGAGGACAGGGCCAGCTTTTCCGAATCAAGGTCGTCCTTGACCCAGTTGCACTGCCATTCCGGGTAGGCGTAGATCATGGCCCGGCCGCCAGCCAGGCTGCCTACGATGGGGTTGCCGTCAAGATAGATTTTCTTGTTGTTCAGCACCTTTTCAAACAGCTTGGCGCGGGTGATGAAAACGCTCTCGCCCTTGCACTCGTCGTAGGTCTCAACCAGAAACTTCAGGCGTTCCGGGTCCATGTTCTGCGACGTGTCAAGCAGGGCCGCCTTCTGATCCTGAATGCGTTGCTCCAGATCGCTCCAATCAATTGAGTATCCCATATAACATCTCCTTTTCTTTTTTGCTTTTCATTATGTGCCTTGAATTTGGCGTATCTTGGCTTTGGTAGATGCAAATTGTTTGCCATATCCAGAAAGGAGAGGGTTTAGAGGAAAGTTGTTTTATTTTAATAAAGTTATAAAAATCACAATATGGATGTTTCCCATCGTGGGCGCCCCTGTACCGGGTTGCTGTCCATGTCGATACAATCTGTACCCAATCTGGTACGCTTTGCGTTTATTATTGTTATACGGACGCCTCCAGTTTTACCTTTCGCCAGCCAAGCTGACATGATCCGTTGCGGTAGGAAAATGTGTCGCATTGGAGCGTAGACGACCATTTTTTGAGTCAGGAGCGACTGAAAACTGTTTTTATATTGTTATTATAATATGTTATATGTACTTCCCGTGAAGGGGTATGCGGACGGCTGGGAGGGGCTTTCCGATTCACCCGGAACAGGCATCAAAAATGCAGAAGGACAAGTGTAAGGGCAAACGGTTCCTGCATACAGATATGCCTACCCCGCAATAAGGAGACGAAGGAAATGGACGGCATCGTGTACAACATCCAGAGGATGTCCACCAAGGATGGCCCCGGTCTGCGGACTACGGTCTTTCTCAAAGGCTGCCCGCTGCACTGCCCGTGGTGCAGCAACCCCGAATCCCAGAGCTTCAAGCCGCAGCTCATGTTTTTTTCCAATCTATGCGTGGGGTGCGGCGTTTGCGAACGGGTTTGCCCGAACGGTGCCGTGGTCAAGATCGGCGATGTGTACAACCGGGATCGTTCGATCTGCACGGATTGCGGCCTCTGCGTGGAAAGCTGCCCCTCCAAGGCGCGGGAAATGTCCGGAAAACGTATGACCGTGGAAGAAGTCATGCGCGTCGTGGACAGCGACAGCTTGTTTTATGACAATTCCGGCGGCGGCGTGACCTTTGGCGGCGGCGAGCCCACGGCGGCAGGGGTGTTTCTGCTGGGACTGCTCGACGCGTCCATACGCCGGGGCTACCACATCTGTCTGGATACCTGTGGTGTTTGCGAACCCGAGCGCTTCAGGAAGATCATGAATCAAGTCGAACTGTTCCTCTTCGACTGTAAACATATGGATCCGGATGAACATAAACGTTTGACCGGGCTCGACAATGTGCTCATCCTCCAGAATCTGCATGCTCTCTTTGAGGCAAAGAAGGCGTTACACATCCGCGTGCCCCTTATGCCCGGCATCAATGATACGGAAAAGAACATCGCGCAGATGGCCGCGTTTCTTCATAAGCACGGGCACAACGAGGTCGACGTGCTGCCGTGTCATACGTTCGGGCACAGCAAGTACGCCGCCTTGAACCTTGCCGATCCGGTCATGGTTCCCTACCAGCCGGAGGAACTCGCCGCTGCGCTGGAGCGTTTTGCCAAATACGACCTTAAGGTCACTATAGTGTGAGTCTTTCCGGGAGATTCCCGCGCCTGAACTTGCGGCAAGGAGGATGCCTTGTATCGGTGGACTGAAGGGCGCGGGGAATCACATAACCTGTCTCCTCACTCGGTGGGGTTCCGCTTGTAGAGGGAAGGTGGGGGCTGAGCGCTCGTTCCCGTGGCCGTCGGACTGTTGCGATATGGGCGCTGGCCATTTTCTATTCTGCCAGTACCAACGAGCATCCGGCGACGACGAGAAAGACCTTTCGGGCGCTGGCTGCGATGAGCTGGTTGGCAAGACCGAGGCCGTCGCAGTAATTACGGCTGATCCGGTCGGAGGCGATGCCGCTGAGCCCGGTTTCTCCTGATACCAGAATCCATCGGCAGTTTGAGCGTTCCATCAGGGCGAGCAGCGCGTTTACTTCCGTGCGTACGGCGGTTTCGAAGGCCGTCAGATCCTCCGGTTCCGGCAGGGCGAACAGTATGTTCGACACCCACAGCGTTACGCAGTCGATCAGGATTGTCGGCCTTTCCTGGGCGGCTTCCCCGGCATCCTTGGGAGAGCTGCCCACGCCGGATTCTGGAGGTTGCTCCGGAGAAACGGAGGCAGCGGCTTCGAGAAAAAAGGCCGGGAACATGAGGGAGATCCGCTTCGCAAGATGCAGAGGGCACTCCAATGTGCTCCAGTGCGGCGGGCGGCGGTCCCGGTGCCGCCGGATCCTTTCATGCATAGACGGATCGTCGGGTCTGGCTTCGGCCGTGGCGACGTAGAGCACGGGGCCGCCCGTCCGTAGCGCCTGCGCTTCCGCCCGTGCACTCTTACCGCTTCGCGTACCGCCGAGATAGAGCGTCAACTCCGTTTTTTCCATCATCTTTTTCCTTTCCGACGCCGAGAATGGGAAGCTGTCGGCGGAATGTGTTTCAAGCCCTGCTTCAGAAAACGGACGTTGATATCCAGAGTACTGGATTATCGATGCTCTCAGAAGCAGGGCTCCAACCCGTTGGTTGAACGGAACCAGTTGGAAAGCCGCCTTCCGTGTGCCTTACCGCAGGCAGCAGGCAACCAGAACGGCACTCTCCGTCAGCTCGATGAGGCAGCCGAAAACGTCGCCGGTGACACCGCCCAGCCGTTTTTGGGCGGCGGAAAACAACAGCCAAGCCACGAGCAGAGCGGCGATGAGTGCGGTGAACCCGCGCCCGCCATTGAGTGCGCAGATGCCGAGGCCGATGCCTAAAGCGAGCATGTCATGCCGTCTGGTCACGCCATTATGCAGCGCCGCGCCAAGGCCCCCCGGTCGGGCTGAGGGGATGTGCATCGCCGGAAAGACCATGCTTCGCGCCAGTGCTCCGGCCATGCAGCAGGCTCCCGCAAGGGTGAGGAGGCCGCTCCAGCTTCCGTCGAACGACGCCGCCAGTGTGCACAGTGCCGCGGCCTTGAGCGCCAGCACGAAGAACAGTGCGGCTCCGCCGAAGGTGCCAAGCCGGGAGTCCTTCATGATTTCCAGCCGCCGTTCCGGAGGGGCTTCCACGAGGAGGCCGTCGCCGCAGTCCGCCACGCCGTCGAGATGCAACCCGCCGGTTATGAAGACCCAGACGAGGCACCCGATGACCCCGCCGAGCTGGGCGGGCAGGAGCAGGGTCGCTAGGGCCACAGCCAGCGCCGCGAGCAGCCCGACGATAAGTCCAATGGCAGGCAGCCACACGATCACGCCCTGGAATGTAGGGGGCAGCGGGGCGGAGCCGACGGGCAGCCGGGTGAAGAAGCCGAGGGCGGCGCGGAACTTCATCGGTTGATATCCAGTTCTTTGAGCGTTCGCATTTCGGTGAGAATACGCACGGAAGCATCAATAAGAGGGTAGAGGAGCACCGCGCCCGTGCCTTCGCCGAGACGCAGCCCCAGATCCAAGTAAGTGGGGATATTGAGGTGATTCATGAGGATGCGGTGGCCCGGTTCAAAGGACGAATGCGAACCCACAAGCATGTCGCGCACGCCGGGCCGGATGCCGATGGCAATGGCCGCAGCTGCTCCGGCGATGAAGCCGTCCACCACCACGGGGATGCGCAGCGACGCGCCACCGAGGATCAAGCCTGCCATCGCGCCGAGCTCAGGCCCGCCGACTTTGGCCAGTACGTCCACCGCGTCTGCGGGATTGGGGCGGTTGCGTTCAATGCCCTGCCGGATGAGTTCGGCCTTATGCCGGACACGTTCGGATGGGATGCCGGAGCCGATGCCCGTGACCCCTTCAACTGGTGCTCCGGTCAGCACAGCGGCAACCGCAGAGGAAGGCGAGGTGTTGCCGATGCCCATTTCTCCGGCGGACAACAGGGTGACACCTTTTTTCGCTTCTTCATGGGCCATGTCGATGCCCACCTGCACGCAGGCCAGCGCTTCTTCTCGAGTCATGGCGGGGCCTTCACTGAAGTCGCGTGCCGCGTGGACGACCTTGCGCCGGACAAGCCCCTCGGCACCGCCGACATCGCCCTTTATGCCCACATCCACTACGGTCAGGCTAGCCCCAGCATTGCGGCAGAAGGCGTTGATCGTACCTCCGCCCTTGAGGAAGTTGCGGACCTGAATTTCGGTCACTTCCTGCCCGGTGGCGCTCACGCCCTTGAGGGTGATGTCGTGGTCGGCGGCGAACAGAACCACGGATTTTTGGGGGAAGGATGGGCATGTCCGCCCGGTTATCCCGGCAAGGCGGATGGCGAGTTCCTCAAGCTTGCCGAGGCTTCCGGGGACTTTCGCAAGGCTGTCGAGCCGTTCTTTCACGGCCTGCGCGGCCTGTTCCGAATAGGCGGGAATCGTCAGGTTGTTCATCATGCCTTCCTTTGTGTTTGAGGTTTTCTCCGGCGGCAGACGCTACCGCTTTCCCAAGAGGCTGCCGGGGGTTAGCCCTGCAGCAGTGCCAGGCCTATGCCGATCATGCCGATGTTTAAGGCTTCAAAAAGAGTAAAGACGACCCCGTGCCAGACCAAGACGTATGGCGAGAAAAATGTGTCCGGGAGGGTGCCGTGGTTTCGTCCCCTAGCCATAGATGATTGACGATCCGCCCGCCGTATGCGGCGAGGCCGCCGGGTTTCCCCTGCGCTCCGGCCGAGAACATCCGCGTGTTGGGGGTGCGCCGGAGTAGGGGGGCGAGACGGGTGGCCAGTGTCCCTTCAGGCAGACGGGATGGACCCTATTCTGCGGTTCCCCGAACAGGCAGTCCATTGGGAGCGCGGCAGGCAGTAGTGCGAGTCCGGAGGGGTTCATTTCAGCCCCATGCTTCGATAAATCGTTTCCATGTCCGAATTGGCACGGACAACGCCCGCCAGCCTGTCCAGAGCTTTTTCCAGATCGTAGCTCGCAAGGCAGCGCCTTTGTGGTGTCAGGCCCAGATCGGTGCGCACATGGTCGATCCACGTCCGGCGGAAAGTATCGTCGTCAAAGACGCCGTGCAGGTAGGTGGCCCATCGCCGCCCCGAGACATAGCCGCAGATGCGCTCCGCTTCGGAAGGATAGGCGCGGTCGGCCCGCAGGAACAGCGGCAGGGCCGAAGGGCCGTGATCGGTGAGGCCGTGGTGGATTTCATAGCCGCCGGACGGCACGCCGAGCGGGGTTTCAGCGCGGGCCACGCGCACGAGCGTCTTGTCGGCTGCGAAGGTGGAGCGCAGATCCATAAGCCCGAGCCCCGGCACTTCCGGCGCGGCGGACTCGATGCCGTGGGGATCGAGGATGGCCCGGCCCAGAATCTGCAACCCGCCGCAGATGCCGAAGATCCATTTGCCGCGCTCGGCGTGCCCGAGGATATTGTCCGCCAGCCCGCTGCGGCGCAGGTCGTCGAGGTCGGGGACCACGCTTTTCGAGCCCGGAAGCATCACCACATCGGGGTCGCCCCATTCCTCCGCACGGCGCACCGGACGCAGGCGGACGTCGGGTTCGGCGGCGAGCGGCGCAAAGTCGGTGTAATTGGATACGTGCCGCAGCATGACCACGGCGATGTCCAGAGTCCCCGCCTTTTTTTCCCCGCAGTCGGTGTGTCCCCATGAGAAGCCCGCCATATCTTCTTCGGGAATGTTGAGGTCACGGATGTAGGGGATGGTGCCGAGCACGGGAACGCCGGTGTGAGCCAGCATGTAGTCGTGCGCGGGCCCGAGCAGGGATGCGTCCCCCCGGAATCGGTTGACGATATATCCCGTGAGCAGTCGGCGTTCGGCGTCGGTGAAGGACATCCATGTACCGAGAAAGGAGGCGTAGAGGCCGCCCCGGTCGATGTCCCCGACGAGCAACACCGATGCCCGAGCGTAATCGGCCATGCGCATGTTGACCAGATCGTGGCTCTTGAGGTTGATCTCGCCGGGGCTGCCCGCGCCTTCAAGAACGACGATGTCGCATTCGGCCGCGAGGCTGTCATAAGAGTCGGTGACGGCGGACCAGAGTTCCCTCTTTTTCCCGAAATATTCGAGGACGTCCATATGTCCCAAGGGCTGCCCGAGGATGACGACTTGCGATCCCGTATCCGAGTGCGGCTTGAGCAGAATGGGATTCATGCGCGCATCGGGGTCTGCGCGGGCCGCCTGCGCTTGCACGATCTGTGCCCGGCTCATCTCGTCGCCATTGGCCGTGACGCCCGAATTCAGAGACATGTTCTGAGCCTTGAACGGGGCCACATTGTAGCCGTCTTGCCGGAAGATGCGGCAGTAGGCCGCTGCGAGGATGCTCTTGCCCGCGTTTGAAGAGGTTCCCTGCAGCATGAGGGCTGGAGTGCGGCGGGAGGAGCGCCCGGCGGGGAAGACGGAAGAGGAGCCGGAGATGGGGAAGTCCGCGGGGGAAGGGGAAATCTTTTTCAAAGAAAGGTCCCCTTCGTCTTTTTCCCGGTTTTTCATCCTTCCGTAAGCGAGCAGGGGAGTATCCGCCGCGCTTTTCTTTGGGACATCGCCTTCCTCCATTACTTCCCGCAGTGCGCCGGCGAGCCTGTGGTGTTCCTCGGGGAAACGGACGGCGGCGCGGAACCATGTTCCGTCGTCGAGCCCGCAGTAGTTGGAACAGTCGCGCACGGCGATCCCGAAACGCCGCAGCAGGATGCCGTACAGGTCTTTGGGGGCGCCTCTCCAGCGGAACAGCACGTAGTTGGCGGAGGAGGGGAACACCTCCACGCCGGGGAGGCCGGATAGGACGGCTGCGAGATCGGCGCGGCGTTCGGCATTTTCCGCACGGGCCCGTTCCGCGAAGTCTGATGTGTCGCCGAGCGCGGCCACGGCTGCGGACAGCGCAAACACGTTGACGTTCCACGCGGGCAGATCGGCGCGGACGGCTTCAGCCAGTTCGGCCGAGGCCGCCAGATAGCCGATGCGCACCCCCGGCAAGGCATGGAATTTGGTCAGCGAACGCAGTACTACGCCGTTGGAGGGCATCCGGCGCAGGATCGACACATCGGCTTCCGGCCCGGCGTATTCGATGAAGGCCTCGTCGATGATCCAGAGCAGGTCGGGCCGCGCCGCCAGCAGGGACAGGCATTCTCCGGGCGTGCGGAACAGCCCCGAAGGGTTGCAGGGATTGGCCAGAAACACCGCCGAACCCGAGGGCGTTTCGGCAAGCCCGGCCAGCAGATCGCCGGAAGGCTGCCCGTCCGCACCGGAACCGATGCCGCCCCAGAGCGGGTTGCTTTCCAGCCCGGCAAGGCGGCAGGCCAGCGCGTATTCGCTGAACGCCGGTTCGACGATGGAAACGCAGGGTGCGCCGCGCCTTTTGAGTACGCGGGCGAGGGCGTGGATGAGCTCGTTGCTTCCGTTGCCGAAGGCGAAGCGGCCGGCGGGCAGGCCGTATCGGCGTGCCGCAGCGGCAAGGGCCTCCTCGGCGTTGGGCGAAGGGTAGGCCGCGAGGCCCGTATTCGCCCTGACCAGCGCGGCACGGAGGAACTCCGGCGCGCCTTCGGGGCGGACGTTTACGCTGAAATCAAGCAGGGACGCGGGATCGCGCTTGGACACCGACGCCATGGCGAGAAGGTCGCCGCCGTGTGCATCGAGCTTCATAAGGAACCTCGTTCTGTTGTGGAAATGGGTGCGCCCCCGCCGGGACGGATGGGGATACCGTTTTTTTCGGCGGACAGTGCGGCGAGGATACAGGCGGCGCAGTCTTCGGGGCTGGTCCGGGTCGTGTCCACCACCATCTGGTTGGGCAGGGGGAGGTGAATGTGCCGGGCCTGCCGCTGGGCGTGCGGCCAGTCAGGGGAACGGTCGGAACGTCCGGACTCGCGCTTCCGCAGTTCCTCGTCGTCGCAGAGCACCTGGACGGACAGCAGGGGGATGGCTTCCAGCCTCCCAAGCAGATCCTCGATCCATCTGGGATCCTCGCCGATGACATGGTCGACGATGGTCCATGCTCCGGCTTTCGCCGCCGCCGCGACTCCCGCGTGAAACGTTTCGATGAAGGGCAGGCCGGTCCGTTCGAGGCCGTCGAGGACCGATTCATGGCCGCCTGTGGCCGAACGCAGCAGCTGGTCGATGGACAGCATGAGGCTGCATATGCCGTGCATGGCGTACAGCCTATCCCGCAGGACTTTGGCCAGCGTCGTTTTCCCGGCGCTTGACGGCCCGTTGAGCAGGATAACCTGTCCGATGTTTTCGCATGTTGCTTTGGCCTCGCCCGGGCGGGCGGCTCGGTGTTCGGGACGGCAGGCGGTGAAGTCCGAGGGCGCGGGTCGTCCGGCGTAATTCGCCTCGCCGGTGTTGCCCCAGTACAGATGGACATAGCTGGCGCGCACATTCCCGGCGGCGATGCCGGAATCGGCGTGCCCGGACGCTGTGCGTACGGCGTACAGCGGCGCGTAGCCGCAGTGCAGCTCAATGTCCGACCAGTGGAATTCGTGGCCGCGGAAGACGTCGCCCCCGAGCCCGAACGGAGCGTCTCCAAGCATGGTTACCTCTCGGTAGCCCAATGATTGGATACGTCCGCCCATGCGGGCCGTGGCGTCGATGACTCCGCACATGGGCCAGCTTTTCGCCCTCCCGCCCGTGCTGTCCGCTTCTTCGGATGCCTCGAGCCGGGTGCACAGGTACATGTATCCGCCGCATTCGGCATAGATTTCTCCGCCCTGCTCGGCAAAGGCGCGGATGGCCTCACGCATGGCCGCGTTGCCGGAAAGCTCGCGGGCAAAGACTTCGGGATAGCCGCCCCCGAGATACAACGCGTCGATGCCGGGCGGCAGGGCCGTATCCTCAAGCGGCGAGAACGGCAGCAGTTCCCATCCCCGGGCGGCGAGTGCCCGTTCGTTTTCCTCGTAATAGAAGCAGAACGCCCTGTCCTTGGCGATGCCCATGCGCCGGGGCCGGATGCCGCGCGGAGGAAGGACGGCCCGCGCTTCCGGACGGCGGGCTTCGGTGAGGCTCAGGAGCCTGTCCATATCGACGGAGGATTCCGCAACATCCGCAAGGGCGTCGAGCCACGCCTCCGTGGTACCGGCTTCCTCGGAGGGGAGCAGGCCCAACTGGCGTTCGGGAATCCGCCACGCCTCGTTCCGGGGCAAGGCCCCGAGCAGAGGGGGGAGGCGTTCGCTTTCGAGCGCGCGGCGGAGGATGTCGGCGTGGCGTGGGCTTCCCACGTTGTTGGCAATGACTCCGGCAAGCTGGACGCCCATCCGGGAAGCGTGAAGCCGGAACCCCGCAACGAGTGCGGCGGCGGAGCACGCCATGCCCCGGGCGTTGAACACGAGCACGACGGGGATGCCGAGGGCGCGGGCGCAGTCGGCGGTGCCTCCCGCCGGATCGCCGGGATCGCGGCTGTCGAACAGCCCCATGACCCCTTCGCAGACGCAGGCGTCGGCATCGTGGGCGCGGTTGTCCCACAGCGCGCGGACGCCTTCGCGGCCCATCATCCATGTATCGAGGTTGCAGGCGGGGCGCCCGGTGGCCTGAGCGTGGAAGGTCGGGTCGATATAGTCCGGCCCGCACTTGAAGCTCTGCACCTTCAGCCCGCGTCGGGCGAGCGCACGCATCAGCGCGATCCCCGTCGTCGTCTTCCCCTCCCCGGATCGGGGGGCGGCAAGGCAAAATGCGTGAAATGTCGTGTTCATGGCATCCTTCCCAAGTTCTGGGGGAGGGGGAAACTTCCGGAAAAAGGGCCTTCACCCGTTCTCGCCGTTCCCTTGTTTGGGCCTTCGGCGTCATCGGCTCGGCGTTTGTCAGCTTTTTGCATTGTCCCAATATGTGATTATGCACAGCAGGTTGGTGAGCGTTTTCGCTTTTCTTAAGCCGGGAAGAGCCCCTGCGGGAACCGGAGGGCGGAATGCTCGGGAGGGGAACGGCTTCCCTTCCGAAAGACACTGTCCCCGTTCCTCCGGTTCCCGCTTCCCCCTATTCCATATACTTCTCCACATAGCCGCGCGGCTCGTACAGGACGCCGGAATCAAGGCGGGTCCGGGGGCCGCCGATAATGATGAGCGTGGACATGTCGACTTCGGCGGCGGGGAACTCGGACAGCTTGCCCACCCATTTGGTTTCCTGCTCCCTGCCCGCGTTTTTGACGTAGGCGCACAGGACGTCCCCGCCCCGATGTTCCCGGAAAACCGCAAGCGTTTCGTCCAGCAGAGCCCGCCGTTTGCGCCCGGCGGGGTTGTACAGCGCCACCGGCAGCAGGGATTGGGCCACGGAACGGATGTTGCGGCGCACCTCGTCCGCCGAGACCAGCAGATCGGACAGGCTCACCAGAGAGAAGCCGTTCTGGAGCGGCGCGCCAAGCGAGGCCGCCGCGATAGTTGCCGCGGTGATCCCCGGCAGGACCCGGATCGGGATGTCCCTGAAGCGCGGCTCACGGGTGCGCAATTCGTACAGGAGGCCGGCCATCGCCAGAATCCCGGGGTCGCCCGAGCACACCATGCACACGTTCTGCCCGGCGAGGGCCGCTTCCAGAGCGGACAGGCAGCGCTCCACCTCGCCCTTCATGCCGTTTTGGATCACGGGCTTTCCGGCGATGCGGTCCCGGATGAAGTCGACGTAATGGCTGTAGCCGGCGACGGTGTCACACCGCCTGAGCGCCGTGTCGACATCCGGCGTGATGTGGCCGGGAGCGCCCGATCCGAGCCCGGCCACGACGATTTCCCCTTGTCCGTTTTGGGGGACGGGAAGATGCGGCAGACGGGCCAGTGCCAGCGTGACGTCTCCAAAGGCGGATTTCGGGGCGTACAGTGTGGGCTGGGGGATTGAGCCGTATCCGGCGGACAGCAGGCACGCGGCCTCGCACACCGAAGCGGTGCCGACTTTTTCGCGCACTTTTTCCGAGGGTGCGGACATCGGCAAGGCATCCAGTTCCTCCGCGCTGTGGAAAGCCACGGGAACCTGCCATGCCTCGCCCAATCCGAGGATAGCCGGTTCGTCCTCCTTCACGGTGCAGGTGGCGATGCCGGCGATGTTTTCCGCGTTCAGGCCGAACTCGGAAAGATACCGTTCCGCGACGAGGCGCAGCTCCTGCGGCTTGACGCTGCGGCGGCAGCCCACGCCGAGGACGAAGGCACGGCTGGAGACATCAAGGTGCAGCACCCCCTCTGGCAGCGTGTTTTCGCTATCCCAGAGGACGGCATGGCCGCATGTGACTTTCTGTGGGTTCTCGAAGAAGACAACCTGCCCGGTGGAGGCGAAATGGCGCTCGAAGACAGCGCGTGTTCCGCAGAAGGCTATGGGGGTTCCGTCGAGCAGGGCGGCGTTGAGGGCGCGGACGGCTTTCGGGTTGAGGATGCGTGCGTGTTCCTGAGCGGCGGCTTCGTCAAAGGCGGGGAGGCCGTTGACGTCCGCGGGGGAGCCGATTACGGCCTGCCCGCCGGTGATGCGGGCTATGCGCCGGGCCAGCCGGTTGGTGCCTCCGAAATGCCCGGAGGTAAGGGCAATCACATGGCTGCCGCTTTCCGGACAGGCAAGTACGGCGGGGTCAATGCTCTTGCCGCGCAGCAGTGGGGTGGCTTTGCGGAAGGGGATCCCCGTCGCGCCGATGAAGATATGCGCGTCGAACTGCGCCCAGTTGGCGGCGAGGCGGCTGTCGAAGTCTTGGGCCGGTATGTGCACGATGCCTTCCGCGTTGGATGGGCGCGTACTGTGGAGCACCGTGGGCAGGCCCAGCCCGGCGGCGATCTCCCGGGCTCGCGTCAGCCCCTTGTCCGTGAAGGCGTACAGGGCGCAGCGTCCGTCGAAATCCTCCGAAACCAGGCGGTTCCTGTAGCCATGCGAGAAGTCGGCGTCGTAGAGCCGCGAGGCTGTGCCGTTGGCTCCCAAGGCCCGGCCCACGATGACGAGCGCCTGCCGTCCGAGCCCGGCTTCCTCGGCCTGCCGTGCGATGTCGTCCACCGTGCCGCGCAGGATGCGCTCATCAGGCCATGAGGCGCGGTAGACGATCGCCGCCGGGGTGTCCTCGGCCAGCCCACCTTGTTCCATCAGATGTCGCATCAGCTCGCCGACCTTTCCGGTGCTCAGGAAAAAGACCAGCATCGCCCCGGTCCGGGCGAAGGCCGCGGCGTCTTCGCCTTGAGGCATGGGCGTTCTTCCGGGCGTCCGCGTGAGGACGACGCTTTGGCTCACATCGGGGCTGGTGAGTTCGCAGCCAAGCGCCGCTGCTGCCGCGAACACGCTGCTGACGCCCGGGATGATGGATGCGGCCACGCCTTTTTGGGCCAGCCCCCGGATCTGCTCGTTGATCGCGCCGTACATGGCGGGATCGCCGGTGTGCAGGCGCACGACACGTTTCCCGGCAAGGGCGGCATCGCTCATGGCTTCGATCTGTTCCCCCAGATTCATGGAGGCGCTGTCGAGGCAGGTGCAATTGGCTTTGCAGGCCTTGAGGTGGGCGGGGTTGACCAGCGAACCCGCGTAGACCACGAGATCCGCCTGTTCCAGAGCGCGCAGGCCACGCACGGTGATGAGATCCTCCGCGCCCGGTCCGGCGCCGACGAATTCGACGAGTGCTTTCATGAAATTGCCTCTTTATGGAATGTGAACACATAAATGGTGTTCTGCGGAGTAAGGTGGTGGCTCGTTTTGGCGAGGGGGCGTTCGTTGGCGATGTCGATGCGGCAGAGGCCGGCCCTGTGGTCGGGGGCCCATGAGAGGAGGGTGCCAAAGCTTTCCAGCGTGACCGCGCTCACGACGATGAGGCCGTTGGGCCGCAGGCGGTCCCGGCACGCCGTCAGCAGCGCGGGCAAATCCTTTCCTCCGCCGCCGACGAAAACGCGGTCCGGATCGGGGAGGATGCCTCCGTATGCGCTTGGGGCGCGGGGCTCGGGGCAGGACGGGTGGATCACGGAGAGTGCGTTGCCGGGATGCAGCGTGTAATTGGCGATGCCCATGCTGAGGCGGTTGCGTTCGATCATCGCGCAGCGTTCGGGGTTGCGCTCAATGCCGTGTATGCCGAGGGCCGGGCGCAGGGCGGCCGCTTCCAGCCCCACGGAGCCGCTTCCGGCCCCGACGTCCCAGAGCGTCCCCCAAGCCGGGAGGCGCAGCCGTGACAGGATGACGGCACGCACGTCCGATGCCGTGATCAGGTTGTTTTCGCGCTCGAAGGCTTCTTCCGGAAGCCCCAGTGCCAGTATCGGGGCCTGAATGGAGGCGCTGCCCCGCGTTGTGGCGGCCGCGTCCTGAACATGGCAATCGGCATGGGCGGCCGGAAAGATGACGAGGATGGACGTCGGGCCGCAAGCGGCGTCGGCCAGCTCGCCCAGAGTCCCGGACAGGATGCGTTCGTCGTCCGAGCCGATGCGTTCGGCGATGATCGCTGCGCGTCGGGCCGATGCGGGATGCGCGCCGAGCACGGCGCGGGCGATGGCGTGCGCCGGGTAGCGGCTCCCCGCATAGGTTACGGACAGCGGCGCTTCGGCTATGCCGCGGGAGGGCAGCCCCTCGCCGGAATGCACGCAGAACAGGCGGGCATCCTGCCACGGAAGGCCGAGGCGGCAGAACAGGGCTTGAAACGCGGTGATTCCCGGATGGTACGCAAGGTTGTCGCCGGGCGTGCGGAGTGCGGCAAGCGTACCGCCGAGGCCGTGATAGAGGGCGTCCCCCGAGGCCAGAACCACGACGCGTTTCCCTTCCCGGGCCAGCGCGAAGGCCTCTTCCGCGGCCTTTCGGACACCGCTCCCGATAGTCCGTGTGCTTTTCACCGGGACGGGGCACAACGCCATGAGGGAACGCGAGCCGTACACCGCATCCGCCCCCTCCAACAGAGCCAGAATGGCCGTATCGGAGGGAAATCCGGTTCCGCACGAAACGATGTCGATGCGCCCTACGGCGTCTCGCGTTCTGCCGTTCGTCATATGGAATGCCCCTGTATGAAGTAGGATGGCCCCACGATTTCGCCGGGGTCGGCAATCGCCGGGTCCGGTTGATCCCCGTTCATGTGTTCGTCCGGTTCCGCCGCGATGGCTGTGGACTGCCGGGGAGAGGCCTCTTCGGGCCTTCCCCGCGCTTCTTCAAAGAGGAACCCTCCTTCAAAATCGAACACGAGCAGGCGGAGTGCCGGGTTACCCGTACAGCGGCGCGAGAATTGCCGGAGGGCGGTCCGCGCAAGGCGGCGGAGGAGGCCGTCCCGGGCGTCCGGGGGGATCGACAAAAGCGCCTCGCGCACGGAAGCGCTGTACTTGAGTGCTCCATGCAGGCCCGTCTCGGCGGGGAGCGTCCTGCGGACTTCGGCGCGGAGCAGATCCATATCTTGGCTGACCTTGTGCGCGTGCGTGTTTTCGAATCCGGCAGCGTACTTGCAGAGCTTCCCGGGCATGCAGGCCACGGCGATCTCGCGCATGCCGTAGCGGCAGGCTGCGGCGAGGCTTTCGGCGATGAAGTCGCCGATACTGACGAAGGCGGTCGCGGGCAGTTCAGGCAGGTGGAGCTCCGCGCCGGATTTGGTGCGCCCGCCAGTGCAGAAGACCATTGTAGAACCGCCGGAAAGAAAGTGCGATTTCACGCAGATGCGGACGGTATGGATGTAGGCTTCATGGCTGTAGGGACGGACCAGGCCGGTGGTGCCTAAAAGCGAGATGCCGCCCATGATGCCGAGATGGGAGTTGAGGGTATGCTTCGCGAGCTCCTCGCCGTTTTCCACCCCGATTTCAAGAAGCCAGCATCCTGAGCTGAACCCGGCCCGGCGGAGATTTTCGGAGATCATATTGCGGGGGCCGGTGTTGATGGCCCAGCGGCCCAGCTCGCAGTCGAGCCCCCGGCGGTTGCACAGGCCAATGCCTTCCGCGCCGCGCAGGATCAGCGTGCCGTTCCCGATCTGGAGGACATAGTCCTCAGCCCGGATTTCTCCGGACAGACAGGCGCGGATGTCGGCGTACAGTGTGGCACCGTGCGTGCAGTCCGGATCGTCACCGCCGTTTTTCCTGATGGCCGCCATGTGCCCCGCGCCGGATTGCAGAAGCGGGAGTTCGCGCTCCCTGCCGTCGAGGAAGTGCACCCAGATGCTTTGGGGAGCCCCGCCTCGCGTGAGCCGTATCCACGCCGCCTTCGCTGCCGCCGCCGCGCACGCGCCCGTGCCGCAGGAGAGGGTCTCGCCCGCGCCGCGCTCCCATACGCGCATTTTCAGGCTGCCGTCCGCGAGAACGTTGACAAACTCGGTGTTGACGCGCTCGGGGAACAGC
>OGMN01001209.1_pt1 | contig 20913 bp, 19 predicted proteins | sample 1573211 | NCBI WGS metagenome assembly OGMN01 (sample SAMEA2581876, study PRJEB24529) | metagenome | biome: Human gut stool | place: China | collected 2011
TCAGCTGTCTGAAAATATCTGTCCCTACGTTGGCATTATCCAAATCAGGTTTTGGGTCGGAACTTTTGGTTTCCTCTCAGCCTGCATCACAAGCTTCCCATTATCGAAATGAATTGTAGCATGATTTGGAAAAATAGCAGTGGCAACTCTGGTTTTATGATTTATTTGCCCCGCCCATCTGCCGGCTCAGCATCCGCAGCATTTCCGCCTGCCGTTTCTGCGCTGGGGGCATTTGGTCTGTCAGGATCGAAAAAAGAGTGTCCATTTCTGAGGTTGAGAATTGCGGGGAACCGTTGCTGCCCCGGAGACTCATGAGAAGCGGCAGAAGCTTGTCTTGCGGCGTGTTTCTTGCCTGATCGGCTAACTGTTCCATCTGTTTTATTTTGTCTGGATCCATGGAGCGGAGTCTCGGATCCTGTTTCCAGTTTTGAAATTCCATAGTGTGTGCCTCCTGTCTGTTTGAAGTGGATGTGCCAGATGCACGGTCTGTGGGTTCTTTCTGTCTGCGGGAATATTCGGCTTGCGGGTAAAGGACAGATGCCGGAACTGCATCAGAATTGGGTGAATCATTCTGGATATCTTGCGAAGTCGGAAAGGATGCTGTCTGCGGCATATTTTGCCAGTAGGATTCATAGAGGCGGGAACCTTCGATAAAATTTAAGACCAGATCGATCGAACTTTGCTCTTCCTCTGTGCCATACGGCTTGATCGCTTTCAGCATATCAACCGGCGAATCCTTGTCGCGTTCGCCCACCGAGCAGATTCCGATCTCACCGTCAGCCGGATCAGCAAATAGCTGCATCGTCTTTTCTAGTTCGCGGAATTTCACAAACAGGGAGAAAAAACGCTGTTCCGGGATGTGAATATAGGGAAGCGCCGCCTTGACAAGCTGCATATGTGGGAGTGAGGTCAAGCGGTCTAACTCGGTCATTTTGAGAGAAACATCTTGGTTCACGAAAAAAACCTCCCAAATCTTTGTCTCAATATATGCAGATGAGAGGAAAAAAAGACGTTTTGGTTCACGGGTAGGCACTTTTGGAATCGAAAAAGAACGGGAATGTTTAAAGAAAAAAAGCTCCGGGACAGGAAAAACCACATATAGTATATTATAAAAAATAAGAAAGAAAAGGATTCAGAACTATGAACACCCGGCTGATCATTGATGGAAATGCCGTTTATGAAATAGATGAAGACTGTCTCGCCTGCCGCGGACGGCGGACTGGATGCAGACGCTGTGTGGAACCGGGTTCCCGCACCCGGGGACGAAGCACGCCTTTACAGAAAATGGAACCTGCCAGTGAAAAATCACAAACTCACAAATAAAGAAAGATGTGGTATAATGTAAAGAAAGAAATTCCCCTCATTCCAGCCTGCCCAGCCACTTCCTCATGAGGTGTCAGGGAAAGCTGGAATGGGGATACCGTAGCAGAGCTCCAGAGTCCTAAGACAAACTGGCTCACAACAACATTGCATCAGGAACTGAAAGGACGAATCCATATGAACCCATATAAAATCATGCTGGTAGATGACGAGGAGGAAGTACGGACAAGCATCATACGCAAAATCGACTGGCAGGATGCCGGATTCGAGGTGATCGGGGATGCGGAGAACGGGAAGGAAGCGCTGGAAAAGATCGAGCAGAATGAGCCGGATGTTGTGCTGACAGACATCCGGATGCCATATATGGACGGGCTGGAGATGGCGGAGAATATACGGCAGAGATATCCGTCCATCAAGATCGTGATTTTTTCTGGTTTTGATGAATTTGAGTACGCCAAAAAGGCGATCAAGCTCAATGTGATCGAATATATTTTAAAGCCGGTCAATGTCGAAGAGCTGACGGCGATTTTAAAGAAAATCAAGAAAAATCTCGATGAGGAGATCGAGCAGAAGCGGAATGTTACCCTGCTTAGGGAAAGTTATATCAAGAGTCTTCCGGCGATCCGGGAACATTTTTTGAATGATCTGATTCACGGCGGCATGGAGGAAGCGCAGATTGAGGAAAAACTGAACGAATATGCGATCGACGTTGCGGGTGCGGTCAAATGGGTGATTGCGGCGATCCATCTGGAACCGGATGAGAAGGTGGACAAGGCAGTTTCGCTGCATCAGCAGCGGGAGCTGATTCCGATTTCCGTCCGCAATCTGATTGAGGAAAAACTGGAAGGGCAGTACCGTTTTATTGTGTTCCACTCTTCCTTTGAGACGATCCTTCTGGTGGCGATCGACAAAGACAATACGCAGACCGGACTGATTGCCCTGCTGGGCGATATCTGCAAGGAGACGAAGAAAATTCTGGAGGTATCGGTTACGATCGGCGTGGGCGAGAGCTGCAGTTCGCTGACGGATTTAAGCCGCCCGTGCCACACGGCACTCAATGCGCTCGGTTACCGTGCGATCACAGGTTCCGGCGGTGTGATCTGCATCGGCGATATGGAGCCGTCCGGGCATGAAAAACTCCGGTTCGACAGCCGGATGGAGTCGGAGCTTATAGCGGCAGTCAAGTTTGGACCGAAGGAAAAGATCCGTTCCGTGATAGACGGGATTGTGAGCCGGATGGAGGATGCGCGGGTGCATTACCGCCAGTATCAGGCGTATGTGCTTGCGATCATCAATGTGCTGACACAGCTCTCCCAGCAGTATGATCTGCGGATCAGCGAGATGTTTGGCGTGGAAAATGATTATTTCGAGATTCTGGGGCGCGTCCAGAAGATGGAGAATGTCCGCCCGTACCTGACCGAGGTGGCGCTCAAGATGAATGCCGGAATGGAAGAAGAGCGGAGCAATACGACAAAAAACGTGATCCACGAGGCGAAGCAGTACATTCAGGACAATTTTCAAGATCCGGATCTGTCGGTGGAGAAGATCTGCCGCCATCTGCATATGAGCCCGGCGTATTTTTCAACGATGTTTAAGAAGGAGACGGGACAGGCGTACATCGCCTATCTGACCGATGTCCGGCTGGGGCGCGCGGTCGAGCTTCTGATGGCAACTGACGACAAGACGTATATCATCGCGGAAAAGGTCGGCTACCCGGAGCAGAACTATTTCAGTTACGTATTTAAGAAAAAATTCGGTGTTTCCCCGACGCGGTATCGCACGGCACACCGGAGCGGGGAGGCATAATGGGTAAAAAAAGGACGATCTGGAAGAAAAAGCTCTTTGACGACGCCAGCATCCGGTCGATGATCTTTATCTATTTTACGATCACGGCGCTGGCGGCGAGTGTGCTGATCTCCCTGTCGCTGTACCAGAGAATGTCACGGCAGGTCACGGAAGTAGTACAGGAGGAGAGCCAGAACCTGATCGCGCAGGTGGGGCGCTCTGTGGAGTCGTACCTCCGCACGATCATGAAGCTGTCCGACTCGCTTTATTATGGCACGATCAAGAATGCCGATCTGTCGAGCCAGTCGCTTGGAAGTGAATTTACGCTTCTCTACGATAATAATAAGGATAATGTGGAGAATATTGCCCTGTTTTCGGAGGATGGGGCGCTTCTGGAGGCAGTCCCGGCGGTGCGTCTGAAAAATGAGGTGGATGTGACGCAGGAAGAATGGTTCCGGAGCGCCTTAAACCGGACGGAAAACCAGCATTTTTCCCTGCCGCACGTACAGTATGTGTTTGACAATGCGGAAAATCAATACCGATGGGTCATTTCGCTATCGCGGGCGGTCGAACTGACACACGGAACCTCGACCTCGCAGGGCGTCCTTCTGGTCGATATCCGCTATTCGAGCCTGGAACAGCTCTTTGGCGGCATCACGACGGGGCGCGGCGGTTATTTCTATATGATCAGCGGAAATGGCGAGATTCTTTACCACCCGCAGATGCAGCTTCTGGATTCCGGCTGGGTGCAGGAGAACAATGGACAGGCAGCCGGCTATTCGGACGGAAATCATGAGGAGATATTTGCCGGAAAAAAGCGGATGGCGACGGTCAAGACGATCGGCTACACAGGCTGGAAGGTGGTCGGGGTGACGCCGGAAAATGCCGTGTCGCTCAACACGATCAAAACCCGGCTTTTTATCGTATTTGTCATTGCCCTCATTTTGTGCATTCTGGCTCTGATTAACTCTTATATTTCATCGAGGATCACGAATCCGATCCGCGAGCTGGAAAAATCGGTCGGCGTCCTGGAGGCGGGCAATTTAAGCGCACCGGTGTACATCGGCGGTTCGTATGAGATCCGCCATCTGGGAAAATCGATCAGTGATATGGCGGGTCAGATCCGCCTCCTGATGCAGGATATTGTGCGTGAGCATGAGGCGAAACGCAAGCAGGAGTTTGATACGCTGCAGTCGCAGATCAATCCGCATTTCCTCTATAATACGCTCGATATCATTGTCTGGATGATTGAAAATGAGCAGAAAGCGGAGGCGGTCAAGGTGGTGACGGCGCTGGCGCGGTTCTTCCGTATCAGTTTAAGCCGCGGCAAGAGCTTAATTACTGTGAAGGATGAGCTGGAACATGTCCGGAATTACCTGATGATCCAACAGATGCGGTTTAAAAATAAGTTTACCTATACGATCGAGTCAGATGATGAGGTTTTGGAACTTGCAAGTTTAAAACTGATGCTGCAGCCGCTGGTGGAGAATGCGATCTACCATGGCATGGAATATATGGACGGCGACGGTGAGATCTTCGTGCGCGCCTGGCAGGAGGAAAAAGAGCTGTATCTGGAGGTGCGGGACAACGGGCTTGGCATGACGGAGGAACAGGTCGAGAGCCTCTTTACCGATACGGCGCACGTGGCATCCAAGCGCGGATCCGGCATCGGGGTACGCAATGTCAACGAGCGAATCAAGCTGTATTTCGGCGCGGAATATGGTCTTTCGATCGAGTCGGAGCCGGATGAGGGAACCGCGGTGAAGATTCATCTTCCGGGAGTGCCCTACGAGAAAGTGCTGGAAGAGAAGAAAGTGTAAAAGTGGGGGCGACAGATCAATGCGATATGGAGTGAGAAAAAAAAGGGAGCTGGTGCTCTGGGGAATCCTGTGTGTGGGACTTATTTTGCTGTATCTCCTTTCCTCCACGGATTGGATCATCAAGGAAAAAGAGGTGGAGGTCTACCCGGTGTCCCTGATTATCAGCGATACTTCGGATGATGATTACGTCAACTTCCGCAAGGGCGTGGATCAGGCGGCGGTTGAGTATAATGTAGATGTCAGCTTTATTACCCTGTATGAAAAGGATAATCTGGCACAGCAGATGGAGCTGGTGCGCCGGGAAGCGGCAGACGGTGCCGGGGCAGTGATACTGGAGCCGGTTGATGAGCTGGAATGCCGTCAATATCTGGAAGAAAATACATATGGAACGCCGATTATCCTGCTGGGTGAATTATCACCGGATGAGGAGGTCAAGGGGGCGGTTCATATGGACTGGACGGCAGCCGGGAGAAAGCTGGGCGAGGCGATTGCAGCGGAACAGAGTCCCGCTCTCCCTGTCTGGATCTTTGCAGATAACCCATATATCGGCAAGGCGGGGGAGATGAAGCGGGGGCTGACGGAGGTACTGGAAAAACAGGGCTTTTCCTATACCATTGTGCCGCGCGGCACCGATGATACTTATCGTTCCGTCATTGAAAAAACAGTTTATCCGGGCAGCGGCACGGCGGTGGTGGCGGCACTGGATTTCGCCAGTACAGCGGAGGCGGCAGAGATTGTCGGCGGAAGCAGCGTGTACGGAAAATACATTTCCGGGCTGTACGGCGTCGGGATGATGCCGTCCCTGCTGGATCAGCTTGACAAGGGGACAATCCGGGGGCTGGTGGTGACAAACCAGTTTGACGCGGGCTATTTTGCGGTCAAAAAAGCAGTGCAGGCGATTGAAAAAGAGCAGGAGAGAAGCCAGCTTTCATTGGAATCCTACTATATAGTGAAGGATGAGCTGCGCTCGAAGAAATATGAGAAGATGCTGTACCCGATTGATTAAAAATCCGGGAGGGAGTAATAGAAAGATGAAAAAAAATGGAAAAAGCATTCAGATGGCGCTGGCACTTCTGGCAGTGGGCACACTTCTTTTAAATGGATGCAGCGCGGCAAAACCGGCAGAAAAAAAGAGCATCCGTATCGGTGTAACGCTGTACCGGGGCGAGGATGCCTTTATCAACAATATCCGTTCCAGCCTGGAGGAAAAGGCGAAGGAATATGAGCAGCAGACGGGCATTAAGGTCAATCTGGAAATCATGGATCCGAAGGGAAACCAAAATACGCAGAACAGCCAGGTAGATCGTTTCCTTTCCCTGGAATACGATGCGATCTGCGTCAATATGGTGGATCGCTCAGCAGCATCGTATGTCATCAACAAGGCGATGGATGCCGGGACGCCGGTCGTATTTTTCAACCGCGAACCGGTCGAGGAGGACATGAAACGGTGGGAGCACCTCTATTATGTAGGGGAGGACGCGCGGGAATCGGCGGTTCTGCAGGGAGAGCTTCTGGTGGATGCGTATCAGGAAAATCCGGGCAGTCTTGATTTAAATGGGGATGGAACCGTGGGATATGTGATGTTGGAGGGCGAGCGCAGCCATCAGGATTCGCTGATCCGCACAGAGTGGTCGGTGCAGACGATGCGCGACGGAGATATTCCGCTGGAAAAACTGACCGGTGGTTCGGCAAACTGGGATCGGAGCCAGGCAGCGGCGCTGATGGAACAGTGGATCCGCCAGTTCGGGGATGCGATCGAGGTGGTGATCGGCAACAACGATGAGATGGCGCTCGGAGCTGCCGAGGCGCTTGAACGCGCCGGTGACACAAGGGGCGTCAAGGTGGTCGGCATCGACGGAACCCCGCAGGGAATCGAGGGGCTTAAGAGCGGAAAACTGTATGGAACAGTCCAGTGTGACAGCGACGAGTATGCAGAAGTGATTTTTGAGATAGCTGCCTCTGAGGCACTTGGTCAAAATGTACAGGAAAAGGTCGAATTAGAGGAAGGAACCTATTATCAATGCAGTCAGAAAGCGTTGACTGTTGCTGATTTACCATAAAATCCCACAGTTTCACACCGGAAAAACAAGAATATGTGAATAAAATCACAAAGGATCTAAAAAAATTTTATATAAGAACCAAGAAAATTATATGGAAAAGTGTACAAACGATCCGTATAATAAAGGTGTCGATAAGAAAAAATGACGAATCGGCGAAACTGTATAATGTGTGTATGCGGAAAATTTAACTGTTCGGTGGATCCGGACAGCGCAAACGGATACGCAAGTTTAAGGGAGGACAAACATTATGAAACTGAAAAAAGTAGCAGCACTTGGTTTGGCAACTGCAATGGCATTTTCCGTAACTGCTTGCTCCAGCAAACCGGCAGAGACAACTGCAGCGGCAGAAGAGACAACAGCAGCAGCTGACGCAGCAGAGACTGTTAAAGAAGCAATCGAAGGAAAAGATCCGGCAGAAGTTAAAGTTGGTATTTCTATTTACCAGTTCGCTGATAACTTCATGACACTGTATAGAAACGAACTTCAGAAATATTTAGTAGATGAGCTTGGCTTAAAGGCAGAGAACATCTCCATCATGGATGGTAAGAATGACCAGTCCGAGCAGATGAACCAGATCCGTAACTTCGTTACTCAGGGATTTGATGTTATGATCATCAACCTGGTTCAGGCTTCTTCTGAGCCGGATGTAACCAACATCTGCAACGAAGCAGGTATCCCGGTTGTTTACATCAACCGTGAGCCGGATGCTGAGAGAGAGCAGGCTTGGGTTGACGACGGCATCAAAGCTACTTATGTAGGTGCTGATGCTAGACAGTCCGGTACATATCAGGGTGAAGAGATCGCTGAGCTTGAGAACAAGGGTGATGCAGACGGCGACGGCGTTGTTCGTTACATCATGGTTCAGGGTGATCCGGAGAACGTAGATGCTCAGTACAGAACTGAGAAATCCGTTGAGGCTTTAAAGGCAGCTGGCGTAGAGGTTGAAGAGCTGACCAAGCAGCGTGGTGATTGGGATCAGACAAAGGGTCAGGAGATCACTGCTAACGCTCTGTCCCAGTACGGCGACAAGATCGATGTTGTATTCTGCAACAACGATGCTATGGCTCTTGGTGCTCTGCAGGCTATCGAGGCAGCTGGAAGAACTGTAAACAAAGATATCTACCTGGTAGGTGTTGATGCTCTGGTTGAGGTTGTTGAGAACGTTATGAACGACAAGATGACCGGTACCGTATTCAACGATTACTTCGGACAGGCTCATACAGCAGCTGACAAAGCTCTTGATTTCGTAAACGGCAAAGATGTTGACAACGTATACATGGTAGACTATGTAAAGGTTACAACTGAGAACGCTGGCGATATTCTGGAAATGATTAAATAATTGTAGCTGTTCAGAGAAGGACGGTTATGAACATATCACTCCCCTGCAGGGGAGTGAATAAAGTGTCGGGTGTGCAGATGGCACACCCGATTTTATGAAAGGAGAGAATGGGATGGCAGAGTACAGATTGGAGATGCGCGGGGTATCGAAAAGCTTCCCTGGCGTAAAAGCTCTGGACAAGATAAACCTCAAAGTACGTCCCGGCACCGTCCATGCACTGATGGGAGAAAACGGCGCTGGTAAATCCACCTTGATGAAATGTCTCTTTGGTATTTATCATATGGATGAAGGTGAGGTATATCTGGATGGAGAAAAAGTGGAGATCCACAATCCGGATGAAGCCCTTCACAGAGGACTGGCCATGGTACATCAGGAGCTGCAGCCGATACCTGAGAGAACGGTAGCAGAGAATATGTACACCGGTCGTTATCCAACCAAGAAATTTGGTCCGATCCAGGTCATCTACCATAAAAAGATGTTTGAAGAGACAGCAAAATGGCTGGACGATGTTAAGATGCCGTATAACCCGAAGGCAAAACTGGGAACCATGTCCATCGCCCAGATGCAGTCTGTCGAGATTGCCAAGGCTGTATCCTTAAATGCCAGAGTTGTAATTCTGGACGAGCCGACTTCCTCCTTGACGGATAATGAGGTAGAGGCGCTTTTCCGCATTGTCCGTGACCTGAAATCACGAGGCGTATCCCTCATCTATATTTCCCATAAGATGGCGGAGATTCGTGAGATTTGTGATGATATTACCATCATGCGAGACGGCACCTATGTTGGTTCCTGGCATATGGACGAGATTTCGGATGATGAGATCGTCAAACAGATGGTTGGTCGTGAGCTGACCAATATCTATCCTCCGAAGAATGATACAAAAGCCGGAGAGGTACTGCTGGATGTCAGAGGATATTCCAGTATCCATGATCGTTCCTTCCAGGATTGCTCCTTCACCCTTAGAAGAGGCGAGATTCTTGGATTCGGCGGCCTGGTAGGTGCTCAGAGAACGGAACTGATGGAAGGTATCTTCGGTATGCGTCATATTAAATCCGGAGAAGTTTATATTAAGGGTAAGAAAATGAACATTAAGCGTCCGCAGGATGCAATCCGGGGCGGTATCGGTATGATTACCGAGGACCGACGCGGAACTGGTATTCTGGGATGTCTGTCCATTGCAGATAATGTATCAATTTCCTCCCTGGATCAGTATTTACACTATGGTATCAAACTGAATAAGAAGAAGATTGAGCAGCTTGTCAAGGATAACGTGGCAAAGCTTTCAATCAAGACGCCGAGCAGTAAGACACTGATTCAGTCACTTTCAGGCGGTAACCAGCAGAAGGTTCTGATTTCCCGCTGGCTGGCCAACAACCCGGATATCCTCATCATGGATGAGCCGACCCGTGGTATCGACGTTGGTGCCAAGTACGAGATCTACCAGATCATGATTGACCTGGCAAAGCAGGGCAAAGGTATCATCATGATTTCATCTGAGATGCCGGAGCTGATTGGTATGTCGAACCGTATCCTTGTCATGTGTAATGGTCACATTACCGGTGAGGTACAGGGTGAGGAAGCAACTCAGGAGCGTATCATGAGCTACGCGACTAAGTTCTAAAGGAGGAAGAGAGAATGGATAAGAAACAACTGAATGTAAAAGATATATTGATCAATAACGGTATCGTTATTCTGATCCTGTTGATGGTTCTCTTTGTTGGTGTGACAAAACAGAACTTCTTCAGCCGTAGCAACTTTAGCAACATTTCCATCAACGTAGCATGCCGTTTCATCATCGCAGTCGGCGTATCCGGCTGTCTGATTACGAAAGGTACCGACCTTTCTGCAGGACGTCTGGTTGGACTTTCTGCCTGCCTGGCAGGTACTCTGCTCCAGAAGAGTGATTACAGCGGACATTTTGAACTTACCAAAGGATTTGGCGAGCAGAACGTATGGCTGATTCTCCTTATCTGTATTGCTATCTGCTGTGTATTTGGTCTTATCAATGGTATCGTAGTTGCTTACCTGAATGTACCGGCTTTCATCGGTACCCTGGGTATGCAGATGATCGTATACGGTATCAACCTGGTTTACACAAAATCCGTTCCGTTAGGCGGTTATCGTCAGGAGTATACCATCATTGCAAATGGTAACTTCTTCGGTATTCCGTACCTGTTCATCATTGCATTTGTCATCGGCGCGATCATGTGGTTCGTATTTAACTACACCCGCCATGGTAAATATATGTATGCAATCGGCGGCAACGAGGCAGCAGCAGAGGTTGCTGGTGTAAATGTTAAGAAAACCAAGATCATCATCTATGTAACAGCTACTGCACTGTATGCTATCGCAGGTTTCCTTCTGGGAGCTAAATCTGGTGGTGCCGGTGTAAATACCGGTAACGGTTACGAGCTGGAGGCTATTGCAGCTTGTACCATCGGTGGTGTATCTGTAAACGGTGGTATCGGACGTATCTCCGGTGTTATCATCGGTGTACTTGTATTCGAGTTCTTAAAGACCTGCTTACAGTTCCTCGGCATCGACCCGAACTATCAGTATATTGCACAGGGTATCGTTATCGTTGTTGCGATTGCGCTGGATATCCGTAAGTACATTGCGAAGAAGTAATAAGATTAACTGTGTTCTGACGAGAATGTATGTACCATATGAAAAGTCGTCGGGAACCGTACATAAATATTGAAAACAAATCCAAAACTCCCTCTCCATGGATGCATGGCGGGGGAGTTTTTTATATAATGGGAGAATCCGTTGGAATCTCCTATTATATAAACAGCCCTGACGGGCAGGATTTTTCTTGTATAAATCTGAAAAGTTGTAATCGGCAGGGGATGGTGGATGAGATGGCGTGCCAGCGCTTGCTTTGACAGTGACGGAAAAATATTTTTGGATTGCCTGAACTTATTTTTATGGATATAATAAGAGAAGAGGCTGTTTCAGAGTGAGCAGCAGAGAAAACAAGCCATATTCTGAAAGGAACAAGGATGAGCGAAAACGAAATGCTGGAAAAGAATGAGATGATAAAAGAAACAGTGAGCGAAAAACTGGAGACGGCGAAAGAAGCGGCAGAGGAGACGGCAGATAAAACTCTGGAGGAACTGGAAGCGGAGAATGAAAAGCTCCGCCGGGAGCTGGAACTCATGAAAGAAAAGACCATCAAAGAGCGCATCTATGACCATGTGCATGTCTCTGTGCGGACGATGGATATTTTTATCGGCGTGATGGTGGTACTGTTTGTGGTGGTTGTGGTGATGGGGATGCTGAATAAGTAGAAAGCAGCCGTGGTTAAAACTGTTTTGAGGATAAATGAGAGGAGGAAGAAAGATGATGTACCCATTTATGACCTTAAATGATGATACGGAAATTACCCATTCTGAAATGCGGGCAGATGGCAGGGTTAAAGTTTATATAGAAACACCCGATGAAAAAGATGGATTTCACAATGCGATATGCTATTTGCCAGATTACAAGTGGGAGAATATAAATGGTTATTCAGATATGGAAATGAGTTATTTCAAGAAACTGATTCGGGAAAATGCACACTTGATTATGGAGTTTTCACAAGAGGGAGGAATTCTGAGTGCCGCAAATTTTTAGGATTGGACCATATATTGTATATTTTTGGTCGAATGAAAATGAGCCGCTGGAACCGGTGCATGTCCATATTGCAGAGGGAAGAGCAACTTCAAATGCGACAAAAGTGTGGATAACCAGTACGGGCAAGGCATTGCTCAGCCACAATTCTTCCAAAATATCAGCCCAAATTTTGAACAGTATGATTCGGGTGATAGAGGCCAACAGTGAAGAAATTATAGAAAAATGGCTTTCTCATTTTGGAGAAATACGGTACTTTTGTTAAGACTTTTTAAGAAATATAAAAAGGACAACTAATTTTATGGAAATCGAACGCAAATATTTAATTAGTCACATTCCATTTGATATAGCCGGATACCCCTTCCACCAGATCGAGCAGGCATATCTAAGCACTGCCCCGGTTGTGCGTGTCCGTCAGGAGGATGACACCTATTATCTGACCTACAAATCCAAAGGACTGATGGCGCGGGAGGAATACAATCTGCCGCTGACGAAGGAATCCTATGAGCATCTCCGTTCGAAGGCTGACGGCAGGATTCTGACGAAAAAGCGTTATCTGATTCCGATGGAAGGAACGGAGTACACGATTGAGCTGGACATTTTTTTAGGTGAATATGAGGGATTGAAGCTGGCGGAGGTTGAATTTCCAAGTGAGGAAGCCGCACATGCCTTTGTGCCGCCGGAATGGTTCGGGCGCGAGGTGACGTTTACGGGCGAGTACCAGAACAGCCGTCTGGCGCTGGCGGAAAACCTGGTATTAAAAACGAAAGAATAAAAACGAAAGAACAATACAAAGGTATATTATTAATGATAAAACAAGTAATGAATTGGATCAAAACGCACCGCTACTGTCTGGCAGGACTCTATATGCTGGTGTTTCTGTCAGGATTTTTTCTGCTGGAGCTGCATGAACCATCGGATGTTCATATTATACACTGTGCGGTCGATGACCTGATACCGTTTAATGAATGGTTTGTACTGCCGTATTTTCTGTGGTACGCGTGGGTGCCGGTGTTTATGCTTTATTTTATGATCAAGGATCGGGAGGCATATCTGCGGCTTTGTTTTGTGATGTTTGCAGGAGCAACCTTTTGCTTATTTGTCTACCTGCTGGCACCAAACGGTTTAAATCTGCGGCAGGAGATCACATCACAGAATTTCTGCGCGCAGATTGTGCGGTTTCTGCGGAGGGTGGATCCGCCGAACAATGTCTGCCCGTCGATCCATGTATCGAGCACTGTGGCGGTGCATCTGACGATCTGCCACGCGGCAAGTGTGCGGAACAAGAAACCGATCCGTACACTTTCGTGGATTGTCACGATTCTGATTTGTCTTTCAACCATGTTCATCAAACAGCATTCGCTGGTCGATGTGCTTTGTGGCTGGATTTTGAGCCTGATTCTTGACGAGGCAGCAAATATCTGGGTGCTAGTAAAGGCATTTTCAAAAGGAAAAGCTGGAAAAACAACGAATGCGGTTCATGAAGAATAAAAAAGTGAACGAATTGAACAGTTGCAATGATTTTCTGATATCTAAAAAGAAAAAATGATTACTTTGTGGAAAATAAAAAAATTAATATAAAAAGTCTTATAAAAATAAAGAACAGGAGGAAATAATCATGGCTGTAGTATACGCATTTTTAGCAGATGGACTGGAAGAAGTGGAATGTCTGGCAACGGCGGACGTGCTGATCCGCGCGGGTGTGAAGGTAAAACTGGTTTCGATTACGGGTAAAAAAGAGGTGAAGGGCGCACATGGATTTGGCATTCATGCAGACACCCTGCTGCATGAGATTGATCCGATGAAAGCGGATCTTCTGTTCCTTCCGGGCGGTATGCCGGGAACGAAAAATCTGATGGCGTGCAAACCGCTCTGCGATGCACTGGTGCAGTCAGATGCTGCTGGAAAGCGCCTGGCAGCGATCTGTGCGGCTCCGAGCATTCTGGGGCAGCTGGGGCTTTTGAAGGACAGGAAGGCAACCTGCTATCCGGGCTTTGAGGATGCCCTGACCGGTGCGAAGCTGACGGGTGCGGGCGTTGTGACGGACGGCAATATCACAACGGCGCGTGGACTTGGATATGCGCTGGATCTGGGAATTGAGCTGGCATCGCTCTTAGTCGATCGCCCGGTAGCATTACAGGTCAAAGATTCAATTCAGTATGACCAGGTGTAGTTTCAACTAAAAAACACACAGAAAATACATCAAAAATGGCATAAAACCCACCTAAAACCACTCATAAACCCGCAAAAAGTGAACGCAAAATTATATTTTCCGCTAGTATTTAGCACGCAGATATGCTATAATGCTATCTTGAAGTGTAACGCCCGGTAGAATGGCGGTTCACATATAGAAGCAAGGAGGACCCCTTAAAATGAGTTTACAGGTAGAAAAATTAGAGAAGAACATGGCAAAGCTGACCATCGAAGTTCCGGCTGAAGAGTTTGATGCAGCAATCAAAAATGCGTACAACAAGAACAAAAACAAATTCAGCATCCCGGGATTCCGTAAAGGTAAAGCACCGTTAGCTATGCTGGAGAAGATGTATGGCGCTGGCATTTTCTATGAGGATGCAGCAAACGAAGTGATCGACGCATCTTATCCGAAGGCAGCAGAGGAGAGCAAGGAAGAGATCGTATCCACTCCGGAGATCAAAGTGACTCAGATCGAAAAAGGTAAGGCATTCATCTACGAGGCAACCGTAGCTCTGAAACCGGAAGTAACTCTGGGCGAGTACAAAGGCGTAGAAGTTAAGAAGGCAGAAGCTGTTGTGACAGACGAGGATGTAGAGAACGAGCTGACTGCAGCACGTAAGAAAAACGGCAGACTGATCGACGTAGAAGACGGCGCAATCGAGGACGGCGACAACACTATCATCGACTTCACCGGCTACATTGATGACAAGACATTTGACGGCGGCGCTGGTACAGATTATCCGCTGGTAATCGGTTCCCATTCCTTCATCGAGGGCTTTGAGGATCAGTTAATCGGCAAGAAAAAAGGCGAGACCTGTGACGTAAACGTTACTTTCCCGGCTGAGTACCATGCAGATGAGCTGGCTGGCAAACCGGCTAAGTTCGTTGTAACCATCAAAGAAGTTAAGAGAAACGAGCTTCCGGAGCTGAACGATGAGTTCGCAAGCGAAGTATCTGATTTCGATACTCTGGATGAGTACAAAGCAGACATCCGCAAGAAACTGCAGGAGAAGAAAGAGCAGGATGCTAAAGTAGAGAACGAGAACAACGTAATCGAGAAAGTAATTGAGAATGCTCAGATGGAACTGCCGCAGCCGATGGTTGACACTCAGGCAAGAGAGATGGTAGAGAACTACGCTCGCCGTCTGCAGAGCCAGGGCTTAAACATCAACGATTACATGAAATATACCGGCATGACACCGGAGAAGCTGATGGAGCAGATGCGTCCGGAAGCAGAGAAGAGAATCAAGACCAGACTGGTTCTTGAGAAAGTAGTTGAAGTTGAGAACGTAGAAGTTTCCGATGAGAAGCTTGACGAGCAGATCAACGAGATCGCAGCATCCTACAAACTGGAAGGCGCTAAGCTGAAAGAAATGATGGGTGAGCGCGAGAAAGAGCAGATCCGTGAGGACCTGAAAGTTCAGGCAGCGATCGATTTACTGGTAGAGCAGGCAAAGCTTGCTTAATCAAACCGATAAAAGCGAATACTGAAATACGGCAGAATTCTATGGTGTCCTAAGGCATCATAGAATTTTGTATTACTGTTCACAGGCAGGCACTTTTGGAACCGAAAGTGCCGTGCGATAACATAGTGGCAGCAGATTTTGCTGATTTGTAATGCGAAGCATCAGCAAAATCCTGTTACAGTTTGCACGCGTGTGAACTGTAACAATTTTTGCCATAAACATTCATTCTCAATTATAGGAGGAAGAATCATGAGTTTAGTACCTTATGTCCTTGAATCCACCAGCCGCGGCGAGCGGACGTATGACATTTACTCCCGTTTGCTTAAAGATCGTATCATTTTCCTGGGAGAGGAAGTAAATGATGTGACAGCCAGCCTGGTTGTAGCACAGCTTCTGTTTCTGGAGGCAGAGGATCCGAATAAGGATATCAGCTTATATATCAACAGCCCGGGCGGTTCTGTTACCGCAGGTATGGCGATCTATGACACGATGAATTATATCAAATGTGATGTATCTACCATCTGTCTGGGTATGGCAGCCAGCATGGGCGCATTCCTGCTTTCCGGCGGTACCAAAGGAAAGAGATATGCACTTCCGAACGCAGAAGTGATGATTCACCAGCCATCCGGCGGCGCGAGAGGACAGGCAACCGAGATCCAGATCGTAGCGGAGAATATTCTTCGTACCAAGAAGAAATTAAATGAGATTCTGGCAGCCAATACAGGCCAGCCGTATGACGTGATCGTGCGTGATACAGAGCGTGATAATTACATGACAGCAGAGCAGGCGAAAGAGTATGGTCTGATTGATTGTGTCATTACCAACCACTAATTAGATTTCTGGATGGAATAATAGAAAGGAACAAGGTGGAAGTATGCCAGGCAGAACAGACGACAAAATACGCTGCTCATTTTGCGGCAAGACACAGGATCAGGTTAGAAAACTGATCGCTGGCACAGATAATGTATATATCTGCGATGAATGTATCGAACTCTGCTCGGAGATTCTGGAAGAGGAATTTGCCGATCAGGAAAAAGGACCGGATTTCAGCGGAATCAACCTGCTGAAGCCGAAGGAAATCAAAGAATTTCTCGATGAGTATGTCATCGGACAGGACGACGCCAAGAAGGTGCTCTCCGTAGCGGTTTATAACCATTACAAGAGAGTTATGTCCAAGTCCACGCAGGATGTAGAGCTTCAGAAGAGCAACATCCTGATGCTCGGACCGACCGGTTCCGGTAAGACATACCTGGCGCAGACGCTGGCGAAGATCTTAAATGTACCGTTTGCCATCGCGGATGCGACCACTCTGACCGAGGCTGGATATGTCGGCGAGGATGTAGAGAACATTCTCTTGAAGATCATCCAGGCGGCTGATTACGACGTCAGCAAGGCAGAGTACGGCATCATTTATATTGATGAGATTGATAAAATTACGAAGAAGTCTGAAAATGTATCTATCACCCGCGATGTATCGGGCGAGGGTGTACAGCAGGCGCTTTTAAAGATTCTGGAAGGAACCATTGCCAGTGTTCCGCCGCAGGGCGGCAGAAAGCATCCGCAGCAGGAACTGATTCAGATCGATACGACCAACATCCTGTTCATCTGCGGCGGTGCATTTGACGGTCTGGAGAAGATCATCGACAGCCGTTTAGGTGCCGGTTCCATCGGATTTAACTCCGATATTGTGGATCGCAAGCATCAGGATATCGATGAGCTTCTGAAACAGGTAATGCCGCAGGATCTGACGAAGTTTGGTCTGATTCCGGAGTTTATCGGTCGTGTGCCAATCACGGTATCGCTCCAGACGCTCAATGAGGAGGCGCTGGTCCGCATTTTAAGAGAGCCGAAGAATGCACTGATCAAGCAGTATCAGGCGCTTCTCGATCTGGACGGCGTGAAGCTGGAGTTCACGGATGATGCGCTGATGGCGATCGCCCACATGGCAGTCGAGAGAAAGACGGGAGCCAGAGGACTTCGTTCTATCATGGAGTCCCTGATGATGGATACCATGTATGAGATTCCGTCCGATTCCACGATCGGCATCTGCACAAAGACGTAGTCGAGGGAAAGAGTGCGCCGGAGCTGGTATATCGCGACAATACGGTGCCCCGCAAGTCTTTTACAGGACGTTCTAAGAAAGACAGAACCGGCGAGATTGCGTAAATGTAAAGGAAAATAAATGCAGCAGCTTGAGAATGGCGGCTGTTAATGGGGTCTGTGAGATGGCGAACTGCCATAGGCAGACCCCTGTTTTTCTTTCACAGGAAATAACGATACATTTGATTAAGAAAGATAAAGGTGTTATGGAAGATAAGAAACTGACAATGCCGATGATCGCGCTGCGCGGACTGACCGTGCTGCCGCAGATGACGGTAAATTTCGATATCATCCGGGATAAATCCATCGCGGCGGTGGAGCAGGCGATGGTGGGCGATCAGCGAGTATTTCTGGCGACGCAGAAGCAGCCGGATGAGGTGATCCCGGATATTGACGGGATTTTTCAGGTAGGAACGATTGGCTACGTGAAACAGCTTGTCAAGATGCCGGGCGGCATGGTGCGCGTCACGGTGGAAGGGCAGGAGAGAGCCGAGCTTCTGGAGATGGAGAAGGGCGAGGCATGCTGCACTGCGATCGTGGAGATTCTGGATCCGGTCGAGGACGATCTGGACACGATTCAGAAAGAGGCGATGCTCCGGATTCTGAAAGAAAAGCTGGAAGAATACGGAAAATTAAATGTGGCAGCGGGACGTGAAGTATTAAGTCCGTTGATCGCACAGCCAGATCTGACCGAATTAATGAATCAGATATCAGCCCAGTTCCCGTGGAACTATGAAGCGCGCCAGTCGGTGCTGGAATGCCGGACGCTGACGGAGATGTATGAGACAGAGCTGCAGCTTCTGCTGACGGAATTAGAGGTTTACCGCGTGAAACGCGAGTTTCAGACGAAGGTAAAGGCGGCGCTGGATAAAAATCAGCGTGATTATATTCTGCGGGAACAGCTGCGTGTGATCCGGGAGGAGCTGGGAGAGGAAAATCCGGTTTCTGATGCGGATGAGATGAAGGAACAGTTGAAGAAGATCAAAGCCAGCGTGGAAGTAAAGGAGCGGATCCGCAAGGAGATCAACCGTTTCCAGAATATGCCGGCTGGCAGCCAGGATGCGAATGTGATCCGGACATATCTGGAAACGGTGCTGGAACTGCCGTGGAACAAAATGACGAAGGATAACGCGAGCCTGAAGCATGCGGAAGAGATTCTGGAAGCCGACCATTATGGTCTGGAAAAGGTCAAAGAGCGCGTGCTGGAATACCTGGCAGTCCGCATCCTGACGAAGAAGGGCATCAGCCCGATCCTTTGCCTGGTGGGACCGCCTGGAACCGGTAAAACTTCGATCGCCCGCTCGATTGCGAAGGCGATGGGACGCAAATATGTCCGCATCAGCCTGGGCGGCGTGCGCGACGAGGCGGAGATCCGCGGTCACAGAAAGACCTACGTCGGCGCGATGCCGGGACGCATCGTGGAAGGGCTCAAGCAGGCAGGGGTTGCCAATCCGCTGATGCTGCTGGATGAGATCGACAAAGTCAGCAGCGATTATAAGGGAGATACATCCTCGGCGCTCTTAGAGGTGCTGGACAGCGAGCAGAATGTGAAATTCCGCGACCATTATGTGGAGATCCCGATTGACCTGTCGGAGGTATTATTTATCGCGACGGCGAATACAACGCAGACGATCCCTGGACCGCTGCTGGACCGTATGGAGCTGATTGAAGTCAATAGTTACACGGAAAATGAAAAATATCACATTGCAAAAGACTATCTGATTCCGAAACAGCTGGAGAAGAATGGTCTTTCGAAGGAACAGTTAAATATCACGGGTCCGGCGCTGGAGAAAATGATTCACAGCTACACCAGGGAAGCTGGAGTCAGGAATCTGGAGCGCCGGGTTGGCGATATCTGCCGCAAGGCAGCCAGAGAGGTGCTGGAGAAGAAGAAACCGTCGATCCGCGTGACAGAGCGGAATCTGGATCATTATCTGGGACGCGAGAAAGTCTTCTTCGATGCAGCCGGAAATGAGGCACAGGTCGGTATCGTGCGCGGTCTGGCGTGGACGAGCGTCGGCGGCGATACACTGCAGATCGAGGTCAATGTCATGCCGGGCAAAGGCGTGCTGCAGATGACGGGTCAGATGGGCGATGTTATGAAGGAGTCGGCGCAGATTGCACTGACCTATGTGCGTTCGGTTGCATCTGATTACGGCGTGAAGGAGAACTATTTCGAGAAACACGATATTCACCTGCATATCCCGGAGGGCGCGGTGCCGAAGGATGGTCCATCGGCCGGAATCACGATGGCAACGGCGATGCTGTCGGCGGTGACAGGACGGAAGGTACTGCCGCGTGTGGCGATGACCGGCGAGGTAACGCTGCGCGGTCATGTGCTGATGATCGGCGGTCTGAAAGAAAAACTGCTCGCAGCCCGCATGGCGCAGGTGGAAAAGGTACTGGTACCGGCGAAAAATCAGCCGGATGTCAAGGAACTTTCGAAGGAAATCACGAAAGGAATGGAGATCGTATACATCAAGGAGATGAACGAAGTCATCCGAGAGGCATTTGTACCGGAGAAATAGCGGTTTAGTAGGAGAAAAAATATGATTATAAAAGATGTAAATCTGGAAACCGTCTGCGGTATCACCAGTAAGCTGCCGGCAAATACACAGCCTGAATTCGCGTTTGCAGGCAAATCAAACGTCGGCAAATCGTCCCTGATCAATGCGCTGATGAACCGCCGATCCTATGCGAGAACATCCTCGCAGCCGGGCAAGACCCAGACGATCAATTTTTACCATATCAACGACGCGTTTTACTACGTCGATCTGCCAGGCTACGGCTACGCGCGCGCGAGCGTTGAGGTCAAGGCAAAGTGGGGCAAGATGATTGAGAATTATCTGCACAAATCGCAGATGCTTCGCTGCGTCTTCCTGCTGATTGATATCCGTCATGAGCCGTCTTCAAACGACAAACTCATGTACGACTGGATCGTTTCCCAGGGCTTCCAGCCGATCCTGATTGCGACCAAGGCTGACAAGATCAAGCGCAGCCAGCTCCAGAAACAGTTAAAGATTCTCAGAACAGGTCTGGGAGTCGGCACCGAAGTGATGATGATTCCGTTCTCCGCCGAGACAAAACAGGGCAGAGAAGAGATCTGGAACTATCTGGAGACGGAGATCTGGAAGGTGGAACATCCGGGGGAATAGATGTCGGTGGGTAACTGTTCACAGGTAGGAATTTTCTGAACTGAAAATTCCGTACGATACAGT
>OGMN01001238.1_pt1 | contig 20379 bp, 14 predicted proteins | sample 1573211 | NCBI WGS metagenome assembly OGMN01 (sample SAMEA2581876, study PRJEB24529) | metagenome | biome: Human gut stool | place: China | collected 2011
GTATGGCCAAATACAACCAGTTGCTCCGTATCGAGGAAGAACTGGGGGATTTGGCTGTGTATGGTTATAAGCGCATCAAGTGAGACTTTACGTATTGTGATTGAATGAAAAAAGAGTTGCTTCGGGAGATATTTTACCGAATGCAACTCTTTTTTTGCAAGAAAAACAGGGAGGCATGGCTTTTCATATCTTTGTTTTTCTTAACTTTGTTTGCACCTTAAAAATTAAAGGCCATGCCACGGATAAAGGAAGGATTCAAGGGAGAACGGATAGTCGTCTTGCCGGGATTTTTGATAGAAGAGTTGAAGCGCGACCCTTTGGGCCGCGAGCTTTACATCACGGATATCGGTTATTATCCGCATGCTGGTTTTCATTATTGTGAGCGGAAAGAGGAGGATTCCAATGAGTTTGTGCTGATTTATTGTGTAGAGGGGGAGGGATGGTTCGAACTGGACGGTAAGCGCTATGACGTTGGGGCCAACCAGTTTTTCATTTTGCCCAAATATAAGGCGCATGCTTATGGCAGTAAGGCCGAGAATCCTTGGACGATTTACTGGATTCATTTCGATGGCGCAAAAGCCGCCTTTTTCAGTGTGGGTTTCAGTAAGCCGCATGATATTTCACCGGCCGAGCATTCCCGCATCAAGGAAAGGTTGATGCTGTTCGAAGAGATTTATGCCTCGGTCAGTTCCGGCTACAACAAGAACTACATGTTGTACGCCACCACGAGCCTCTTTCATTTTTTGGGTTCCATGAAGTTTTTGGGCGAATACCGCGAGTGTCGTTTTGCGGGTGTGCAGGAAAAACGAGACGTGGTGCAGCGTGCCATTCATTTCATGCAGGAAAACTTGAATAAAAAAATCCGTCTGACGGATATTGCCCGCGAAGTGAAACTTTCCCCGTCTTACTTCTCCAATGTCTTTGAGGACAAGACCGGTTCTCCCCCTTTGCGTTATTTGGGATACCTCCGCATTCAGGAAGCCTGTCATTATTTGGATTTCACAGATTTGAAAATCAGTCAAATCAGTCCGTTGGTCGGTTATGAGGATTCGCTTTATTTTTCCCGGCAGTTCACGAAATACATGGGCATGTCGCCGTCGGAATATAAATCAAAGAAGAAAGGGTAAGATTTTAAATAATTATATATTTGAGGAACGAGACATGAATACGAAAGCTCTATTATCTTTAGTAGCAGGCATTTTCCTGCTTTACGGTTGCCATACAGCGCCTGCTTCCCGTGAAGGAGAAACGGGGGCGGCAGACAGTGTGGTGGTAAAAAATGAAGTCGTGAATACGATTCTACAGCGTCGCAGCATCCGGAAATACAAGCCGCAACCGATAGAGAAGGACAAGTGGGCACAGATAGTGGAATGTGGAGTGTATGCTCCCAACGGGAAAGGACTGGAATCGTGGGAAGTGCGTGTCGTGGACAATCCCCGTTTGTTGGCTTCGATAGATTCGGCTTACAGCCGTTTCATGGGGAAAGGACAGGAGGAAACCACTCTTCGGGCGGCATACGGTGCACCTGTGTTGGTATTTATCGCATACGATACGACTTATGATTTGTCGCAGGTGGATTGCGGACTATTGGGCGGAAACATGATGATTGCGGCACAATCTTTAGGGATTGGTTCATGTTGCTTGGGTGGTATTTGCCGTTTCCTGAATGAACCGGAAGGTCGTGAATTGCTTGATGAATTGGATTTTCCCGAAACGCATAAATTACTTTATGCCATAGCTTTCGGTTATCCGGATGAAGAACCTTCTCCCAAACCTCGTGATATGAACAAGGTTCGGACGGTTGAATGATGCGGTTTTTGTTGATTGGGGATTAAAGAACGAGAAGTATGAAACGTTTTTATATACTGGGGATAGCCATGGGAATGAGTGTATTTTTGAGCAGCCTTTTCGGTTGCCATGTTTCGGACGGGGATTTCCGTTCGCTTTCTGTAGCGGAATTCAAAGAATACATTGCCGATACGGCGGTCGTGCGTTTAGATGTACGTACGGCTGAAGAATATGCGGAGGGACATATTGCCGGGGCGGTGAATATAGACGTGTTACAACCGGATTTCAAACAGAAGAGCAAGGCAGTTTTACCGAAAGGCAAGACCATAGCCTTGTATTGCCGGAGTGGGAAGCGCAGCAAGAAAGCAGCACGGATTTTGAGCGAGCTTCATTATAAGGTGGTGGAGCTTGATGGTGGATACTTGGAATGGACGAAGGCCGGACAGTGACGGGACAAGTCTTGAAACGGATGAGTCCGGGGGGCCAGTGAAAAGAAGAGACTATTTGGGGTGAAAAAATGACTGTAATTTCGCGATAGACTTGCATATAATGGCTCTTTTCATTATCTTTGCACTCGATTTCAAGGAAATCATGCGGAAATAGCTCAGTCGATAGAGCACTAGCCTTCCAAGCTGGGGGTCGCGGGTTTGAGCCCCGTTTTCCGCTCATGTAAGACTTGCCGTTTTCGGCAAGTCTTTTTTTGTTGTATCCGTGAGATTCAACGGATGGATAACCCAAATCATTGACACCTGTAAAGTATAGGTTGAATGAGGTTCGGGGCATATTGTATGAAGGCAGAAAGTCGGTTGTTTATATCTGATGATTTTATAGCGTTTGGAAAAAGCCAACACGCATTTTGGGGCGTGTTGGTGATGTGAAGTCTTATTCCGTATCGAACCGGAACACCGTAGTTTGCCGATATTCCTCCCCAGGACGCAACAGGCAGGAGGGGAAATCGGGATGCGATGGCGTGTCGGGATAGTATTGCGCTTCGAGGCAGACGGCGGTGTCGGGGTGGACGTAATAGCCGGCAGTGTAGAGCAGTACGGAGGGCAGGTCGGTTTTTACCGTCAGGCTGCGGCCCGTGGTGGGCTCGGACAACCGGGCGGCCTCCACCATGTCGGGAGACTTTTCCGTTTTCAGTACGTAACAGTGGTTGTAACCTTTGTTCCATTTCAGTTGCTCATGGTCGGCATATAAGTCCTGTCCGATGGGTTTGGCAGAAGTGAAATCGAAAGGCGTGCCGTCCACCTTCACCCGTTTACCCGTGGGAATGAACTGCGGGGTGGTGTCCAACATCGTATGTGAAGGGATGCGCAACATGTGTTCCGTGATTTTCTCTCCTTTGCCACCCAAATTGAAGTAGGCATGGTTCGTCAGGTTCAGGTAGGTCGCCCTGTCTGTTGTTCCATAGTAGCGGATGGACAGCTCGTTGTCATCGTTCCAACGGTATTCCACCGTGATACGCACGTTGCCCGGATAACCGCCTTCTTCATCGGGGGAAAGCCGCGTGAAGCGCACGCCTTCATCCAAAACTTCCCAATCCCACAGCATGCGGTCGAAACCGGAGAAGCCGCCATGGTTGGTGTTCTGTCCGTCGTTTTTTTCCAGTTCGTAGGTTTGCCCGTCGATACAGAGGCATGCGCCTCCGATGCGGTTGGCAAAGCGGCCCACGATGGCTCCCATGTAGAACTCGTCCGACAGCAGGTCGGTCGGGCTGACGAGCACATTCGCCATCTCTCCATTCCTGTCCGGCACGATGGCAGAAAGCCAACGGGAACCCCAGTTGGTCAGTTCAACCACGGCTCCGATTGAGTTTGTCAACCGGAAGCCGTAGACCGGGGTGCCCGTCGGCATATTACAGATCACTTGTGTGTCTATTCGCATAATTCACGATGGATTTGTGCGCCTTGGTGGTTGATGTCCAAAGCGCGTGCCTTGTCCAAGTACTCGATGGCGTGTACGCGGTCTTCCAATCCTAAATAGCCCAATCCCATGACATAGTTGCAGTGAATGGCGTTACGCTTGTCCAGATTGTCCTCCCAGATGGCCAGGTCGGGCAACGATACGGCAAAGTAGTCTATGCGGCAGTGGTCGAACAAGTGTTTCTCACCATGCTTGATGAGCTTGTTGAAGCGTCCGCGAGCCTTGCCTTCTTCGCCCAATGCACGCCAAGCCAGTCCCTGATAGAAAATCTTGTCCGGTTGCGCATCGTTGTAGAAAAACGCCTGTTGCGGTTCGGCAGAGCCTTGGGTGGCCTTGTGCAACCAAAGTTTGGCGTTTTCTTCATCTCCCAGTCCGCGGTAAGCCAGTCCTTTGTAATACCAGATGTCGTTCTCTTCGGCATTGATGAGTTTGCCCTCGCCCAAGTTGTACGGGTATTGGTCTGTGGCCTGCAACAAAGCCAAAGCGTCGGCGTAGCGGTGTTCGCGCAGGGCGATTTTGGCCAGTTCCACATGGCAGATGGTGTACTGCCCCGTGATTTTTCCTTCACCGCCTTCCCACGGATGGAATTTGCGGGCGGCAATCAGTGCCTCGGCCTCTTCATAGCGTCCTAATTGGTTGTAGAGCGTGATGCGTTCGATGGACAGGTCGTCGCGGCTTTCCGTTTCGGCCGGATGGGCTTCGAGGAATGCGAGACGTTCCGCTTGCGGACGTCCGAGCCGTTTGTAGAGCTGGTCCAATTCCATCAGGATGCGAGCATCGCTTTCGTCGAGGCGGTAAGCCTTCTCCAGTGTTTCCACCGCCTTCTGCGGATCGTTGCGTTTGTTGTAGTAAGCCAGCGAGAGGTTGCGCCATACGGTAGGGAACGCCGGGTCGATAGCGGCCGATGTTTCCCAGCATGCGATGGCGTTGTCGTATTGCCGTGCGGCATACCAGAAGTTGCCGAGGGCGTAGGCCGCTTTGGCACAGGCTTCGTGGTTCTCTTTCATTGCATCCTGCAACACCAATACTTCTTCGATGCGGTTGGGGAAGCAGTAAGAATGGTCGTCCTGTTCGGCCTTTTTGTAATATTCGAGCGCCTTGACCGTGTCGCCTTTGCGCGAGTGGCAGTAGCCCAACGCGTAATGTACCATCGGGTAGACTGAGCTTTGTGTGGCGGCGTAACCCTCCAACAGGTTGATGGCCTCGTCGTAAAGTCCGGCCTGTGCGAAATCGAGTGCGTATTCGATGTAGACGTGGGCTGCGCCGCGCATCAGTCGCTGCATTTCCTTCAGTACGTTGTCGTCGTCCGTGAGGAGATATTGCTCGAAGCGGCATCCCATATTGAAGCGGTCTATCTTGAGCGATTCCGCTATCAGGTCGAAGGCTTCTTCCTTACGTCCCAAGTGGCGCAGGATGGAGGATTTCAGTTGGCGTGCCTTGTGGTGGTGCCAGTTGCGTACGAGCGAGCGGTCTATCAGGTCGAGGGCTTTCTCGAAGTTGCCCCGGCGGCAGTCGATGGCGGCCAAGTTGTAATAGGCGGCATCCTGCCAAGCGGCATTCCAAGCCGATTTGAAGAACGCGTCGTATGCCTCGTCCGTTTTGTCCTGCATCAGACAGCTCCAACCCTGATTGTAATACGGTTCACCGTCGTAAGGGTTCGGATTGCGTTCCGTCAGGGTTTCGACGGCTTTACGGAAATAGCCTTCGGCTTTGGCGAATTGTCCCTTGCGCATCAGGAGCAAACCCATGGCGTTGTTGCAACGCACGTCGCCCGGTTCGCGGCGCAGTGCTTCTTCATAGTAGTCCATCGGGTTGTAAGTCGCGTGGCGGTATTGCTCCAAATGGAGTCCCGTGAGGTAGAGCTGTTCGATGGACGCGATGTCCTTCGGGTCTTTGGCGGCCTTGGCCGGATCCGGTACGGGCTTGATTTCCGGTTTGTCGGCCTGATAGCTTATCAAAATGCGGCCTTCATGGTTGCGGATTTCAACCAAGATGTCTTCGTCTTTCAAGCCCTCGGCTGCAAATTCTGCTTGGAACGGCTCTGCCGGAGAGATGGAAATGACTTTGTCGAAAAGGGTGCCGCCGCCCACGTTGTCCTTGACGAACACATGCACGTCCTTGTTCACTCCGGTGGTATACAGGATGACTTTGCCTTTGCCCTCCTTGACTTCCATGTTCAGCAACGCGTCCCTGGTGGCGTTCTTCACGTAGCCCACCTCAGCGTAGGGCATGAAGTACTGTTTCCACGACTTTTCCTCGTAGGGTTGCAACCACGTGAAGTCCGGTTGGTTGTCGGTGTACATGCCCGTCATCAGTTCGATGTACGGGCCGTCCTCGTCCGTCAAGTTGCGGTCCCATGCGCGTCCGAAGTCGCCGTTGCCCCATGTCCATTGCTTCTTTCCCGGCGACACATGGTGGTCGGCCACGTGGAGCAATCCCCCTTTCACGTCTTCTTCATATCCGCCCACGAAGTCGAATTTCGATTGAATGGCCATGTAGGATGTCGGCACGGGGATATTCTTGTATTTCGAGATGTCCACACCGGCGGAATAGTCTTGTTTGTAGTAAGTGCCCGTGGCGATGGGGAACGACGACACGTCACGCTTGCCATGGTCGAACACGGCGTTCACGTCGGGCGGGAACACCGAATGGTAGTGGTCGTTGACCACCACGGCCGGGTTGGCCCACCACAGGAACGTCTGGGGGAAAGACGTACGGTTGTAAATCTTCACGTTGATTTCGATGTATGATTTGCCCGGATAGAGCGTAAAGCCCTGCATCCCTTTGGTGCGGAACATGCGTTCCACTTCGTTGCACCATACCGTCTTGCTGCCGTCGGCATGCTCCTCGATGGAGAAGTCCGTGGGCAGGAACGTGGACGGGCGGTGGTGTTGCGGCCAGTTGAACTCGATGCCGCCCGAAATCCACGGACCGGTCAGGCCGACGAGTGCGGGCTTCACCACTTGGTTGTAGTACACGAAGTGGCGTTGCTTCACCTTGTCGTAGGCCATGTGGATTCGTCCGCCCAGTTCCGGGAGTATCATCACCTTGATATATTCGTTCTCGATGAAGAGCGCATGGTAAAGCTTGTCTTTCTTCTCGTCGGAGATTTTCTCTACCACGGGATAAGGATAGACCACGCCGCTGCTGCCTTGGTAGACACGTTTCTCCAAGAAAATCGGATTCTTTTCTTCCTTGCCGATTTCGTAGGTGGGGAGCAGGATGTCCTCTTCCCATGCACGCACCTCGGAGGTGTTCACCGTGCTTTGAATCAAATAGGATGTGATTTTTTCCATGATGTATGAAGTTATTGGATAAGTTCGTGTTCGATTTCTTCCAGACTCTTGCCTTTCGTTTCAGGCAGGCGGCGCCATACGAAGATGCCGCCGACGAGGCAGATGATGCCATATAGCCAGAACGTCCCGGCTGCGCCCAATCCGCTGTTCAGCACCGGGAAGGTGTACGTCAGGATGAAGCAGGCGGCCCAAAGGGCGAAGGTGCATACCGACATGGCCACGCCCCGTATGCGGTTGGGGAATATTTCGGAGATGATGACCCACATGGTCGTAGCCAGTGTCATGGCGTAGCAGGCGATGGCGGCCACCACGATGACGAGCAGCATGACTCCGCTGATATGGAACCAGTAGGCCGCGCCCATGAAGGCGTAAATCAGCGTCAGGCCAAACGCCCCGAAGAGGGTCAGGGCTTTGCGTCCCCAACGGTCTACCACGCACATGGCTAAGACGGTGAAAATCACGTTGGTCACTCCCGTCACCACGATGTTCATCAACACGTCGGACACGCCGTAACCGGCTGCCATGAAGATTTCCTGGGCATAGTTGAAGATGACATTGATGCCGCACCACTGTTGCAACACGGCCATCACCACGCCGATGAGCAGGATTTTGCGCATCGAGGGGTGGAGCAGTTGTTTGAATCCGCCTTCCACGGTTTTCTCTCCTGCGGCGGCTTCTATGGCTGCCAGTTCTTCACGAGCGTGGGCCTCGCCGCCTATCTTCGCGAAGATGCCGAAGGCTTTCTCCTTGTACCCCGATGAGGCCAGCCAGCGCGGGCTTTCGGGCAGGACGAAACTGAAGACGAAGAAAAGGGCTGCGGGTACGACCATGGCCCAGAACATCCACCGCCATCCCATTTGTCCGTTCCATGAGAGGCGTATCATCTCGGCTGTGGCGTGGTCGGCCACCGGTTCGGCAATCTGCCAGTTGACGATTTGTGCGCTAAGGATTCCCAGTACTACCGTCAACTGGTTGATGGACACGAAACGTCCGCGCAAGTGGGCCGGGGCGATTTCCGCTATATACATAGGAGAAAGGCTCGAAGCGATGCCGATGGCGAATCCGCCGATGAGGCGGAACACGTTGAACAGTCCGAACGTGTCGGCGGCACCCGTGCCCACGGCCGTACAGATGAATAGTCCGGCGGCCAGTATCAATATGGGTTTACGGCCTAATTTGTCACTCAGCTTGCCCGCGCTCAACGCGCCGATGAGGCAGCCGATCAACGCACTGCTCATAGCCCACCCTTGAAGCGAAGGGCTGTCGGCAATCTGGAAGTATTGTTCATAAAAAGGTTTGGCGCCACCAATCACGACCCAGTCGTAACCGAAAAGGAAACCGCCCATGGCGGAAATCAGCGCAATCAGAAACAGGTAAAGATTTGTTTTTGTCTTCATGATTGTAGAAATGGTTTAAGAAATATTTTCTGGGTGCAAAGTAACGCGGTTTTTGCGGTTCCGGAAATGGATAGAATCACTTATGATATGGACAATTTTGCGGTGGGGCGTTTTTGTGCGGCCAGACGGCGGTTCGGGGTATGGGCGATGCAGTGGCTTATTTTGACAAAGGGAGGACGGCGAATCGTTTGGCGCAGAACGGAAAATCAATCTCTTGAGAACGGAAAATCGTTTGGCGCAGAACGGCGAATCGTTCTCAGGAGAAAATTTTGTAAATCATAAATCGTTGTATCATAGTGTGTTATTGATGGAGCTCCTATTGGGCTTCTACTCTAAAAAATATTGACTTTGGAGCGAATTTGTTTGTTTTTGACGAGAATTTCGGACAGAGGCAAGGTTTTCTTTTCGTACTTTTGTATGCTGAGTTATACTACTTGAATAGCATACAAAATATCATGGAAATAAAGTTGAATTTGAAGCAGGCCGGAGTACTGGCCATAGCGGCCGTGGCGGCTTTGAGCGTGCAGGCTCGTGGAGGAAAACGCTTGTCGGAGTATGTGAACCCGTTTATCGGGGCTACGACGAACACACAAATGGCTAAGGCCGAACATGGGTTGGGAAAGACCTTTCCCGGTGTGGCCACGCCGTGGGGCATGACGCAGGTCAGCCCCAATACCATTACCGGAGGCGACAACGGTTCGGGGTACAGTTATGAACATACGACCATCGAGGGCTTTGCCTTGACCCAGATGAGCGGCATCGGATGGTATGGCGATTTGGGGAATTATTTAGTGATGCCCACCACGGGGCCTTTGCATACGTATCGCGGCGAGGCAGAACGTCCGGAGGAGGGCTACCGTTCGCGTTACGATAAGGAGAGCGAGACGGCACGTGCCGGATATTACGCTGTCCGTCTGACCGATTATGACATCCGGGCGGAGCTGACGGCCACGCCTCACGGCGGGGTCATGCGTTTCACTTATCCGGAAAACGAATGTTCGCGCATTCAAATCGACTTGGCTCGCCGCGTGGGCGGTACGTCTGTCCGGCAGTACGTGGAGCGTGTGGACGACTATGCCATCCGCGGATGGATGCGTTGCACGCCCGACGGAGGCGGTTGGGGCAACGGGGGAGGGAAGGCCGATTATACGGTTTACTTTTACACCCGTTTCAGTAAGCCGTTGGAATGTTACGGCGTATGGTCGGCCGAGTTTCCCGAGGGCATGGGGCGCAAGCTGGAAAACGTGACTTCGCCGGAATTTGCCGAGGCGGTGCGCCGGGCGAAGGTGACGGAACGTCCCGACCGCATGGAGGGAGACCATTTGGGATTTTATACGGAGTTCCCCACGCGCGAAGGCGAACAGGTGCTGATGCGCACGGCCATCTCCTTTGTCAGTCTGGAAGGAGCGGAGGCGAACTTCAAAGCCGAATTGAGGGGAAAGGACTTCGAGCGGTATTGTGAAAAGGCGGCTGCGCTGTGGGACGAGGCCTTGTCGAAAATCAAAATCTCCGGGGGGACGGAAGATGAGCGCACGATTTTTTATACTTCGCTGTACCACACGATGATAGACCCGCGTGACTATCGCGATGTGACGGGTGAATACGTGGGAGGAGACCGGAAGGTGCACAAGACCGACGCATTCAAGAAGCGTACGGTGTTCAGCGGTTGGGATGTGTTCCGCAGCCAGTTCCCCCTGCAAAACCTTATCAATCCGGAAGTGGTGAACGACATGATCAACTCGTTTGTCACTCTGGCCGAGGAAAACGGTACGGGCGTGTACGAACGTTGGGAGTTCCTGAACGCTTACAGCGGCTGCATGTTGGGTAATCCGGCCATAGCCGTTATCGTCGATGCCTATATGAAAGGCATACGCGGATACGACGTGGAGAAAGCTTACCGCTTTGCCTGTCAGACCGCCGACCGCATCGGACATCATCCGGAACTGGGATATTCGCCCGGCGGCAGCGGCATATCGGAAACGTTGGAATACGGATACTTCGATTGGTGTGTGGGTGAATGGGCCGAGGCTTTGGGCAAGACGGAGGATGCCGGCATCTATCACCGGCGCGGACAGGCATACCGTAAAATCTTCGATAAGGAAAAGGGATGGTTCCGCGTGCGCAATGCCGACGGCTCGTGGGCGGACTGGCCGGAAAAAGGACGCTTGCAGGAGTGGTACGGTTGCATGGAGTGCAATCCCTACCAACAGGGTTGGTTCGTGCCGCACGACGTGCCCGGCATGGTGGAAATTATGGGCGGTCGCGACAAAGTGTTGGCCGATTTGGAATCCTTTTTTGAAAACACGCCGCGCGAATTCTATTGGAATCCCTATTATAATCATGCCAATGAACCCGTGCACCACGTGCCTTTCCTCTTCAACCGCTTGGGGGCGCCGTGGCTCACGCAGTACTGGACGCGTGTGATTTGTGCCGACGCTTACAAGAACAGTCTGGCCGGACTGTGCGGCAATGAGGATGTGGGGCAGATGTCGGCCTGGTATATCCTGGCTTCTGCGGGGTTCCATCCGCTTTGTCCGGGCGAGACGCGTTATGAGTTGACAGCCCCTGTGTTCGACCGTGTGGAGATCGCGCTCGACCGCCGTTATGCCAAAGGCCGTAAGTTTGTAGTCACTACGGAGGGGAATGCGCCCGACGCCTGTTACATCCAGTCGGCCACGCTGAACGGCAAGCCTTACAACCGTTGCTATATCGACCACGAGGATATCGTCCGTGGCGGTGAGTTGCACTTCGTGTTGGGGCGCACGCCGAACAAGCAGTGGGGTGTGGAATGAGCGGCCGTACGGCAAGTCATATAGGAATGGAGAGAATCGCAAAATTGTCCATGTGATAAGTGATTCTCTCCATTTCGGCTTTTAGTGAAACGGACTTACTTTGCAGACGAATAATCATTCTTAAATCTATATGGCGATATGGCTCAAAAAATCATGTTATCTTTGGCGGTATTCTTCTGTTGGACGTTTGCCCTGAAAGCGGAAGAGTACAAATTGTCTTCGCCCGACAAGAAACTGGAGGTGAAGCTCCGTGTGGAAGGGCGTACGGAATTTGAAGTGTGGTACGATAAGGTGAAGTTGGTGGAACCTTCGGTGATAGGGATGAACCTGTCCGACGGGCGTAATGTGGGAGGCGACCCCGTGACCTCTGTGAAGAAAGACCGTGTGAACCGCAAGATAGACGTCGTGGCGGGGAAAAACAAGACCCTGAAAGAGGCGTACAATGAAATCGTGCTGTCTTACGGCACGGACTACGACCTGGTCGTGAGGGACTACAACGAAGGATGGGCCTACCGTTTCGTGACGCACTGGGACAAGGAAATCATTATCGACAGCGAAGATGCCGTGTTCAATTTCGCTTTTACCCCTACGGTGTATTTCCCGGAATGCGACAGCAATACCGCACCCGAGCGTGAACAGTCGGGCAAGGTGCACCAGATTCATCAGGGCTACCGTAACTTCGAGCGGCTTTACAAGGTGTATCGTTCGCCGGGTGAGATTCCGGCCGGTCGTTTTTCCGTTTCTCCGGTGCTCTTCGAGTATCCCGGCAAGCCCTACAAGGTGGTGGTGACGGAATCGGACACTTACGATTATCCCGGCTTGTATATGGAAGCCGCCGGGCAGAATGCCATGCGCGGAAAGTGGGCGGCCTACCCTAAAGAAGTGATGGACGGAGACCCGTCGAACCCTTACCGTTGGTATTCCAACCATCTGGTGATTTCACGTGAGGGTTACATTGCAAGGACGGGAGGCGACCGCACGTTCCCGTGGCGCGTCATGATCGTGTCCGATGACGACAAGACGTTGTTGAACAATGAGCTGGTCTACATGCTGGCCGAACCTTGCAAGATTGAGGATGCCTCGTGGATACAACCCGGAAAGAGTGCTTGGGAATGGTGGCACAAAGCCGTGGTGGAAGGCGTGGACTTCCCGGTGGGGAACAAACATCTTTCGTTGCAACTTTATAAATACTATGTAGACTGGGCTTCGGAGAACGGTATAGAGTACATGACACTCGATGCCGGATGGAAAATGGAGTACATTAAGGAATTGTGCGACTATGCCCGGGGGAAGAACGTGAAGATATTGGTTTGGACTTGGGCCAGTTGCCCGCTGGAGAATCCGAACGATTGGATCAAGCAGATGCACGAGTGCGGGGTGGCGGGTGCCAAGATTGATTTCTTCGAACGCAACGACCAGATTGCCATGCGCTGGGGGTGCGAATTTGCCGAACGGTTGGCACAGTACCGGATGGTGGCCATTTTCCACGGTTGTCCCGTACCGGTGGGCTTGAACCGTACTTACCCCAACGTGATGAATTATGAGGCCGTGAGAGGGGCTGAATGCAATTTCTGGGAAAAGACCATCACGCCCGAATACCATACACGTTTCCCCTTCATCCGTTCATTGGCCGGACCGGAAGATTACACGCCGGGCGGCATGCGCAACGTGACGCCCGAAGAGTTCCAACCGCGTGACCGGGACAGCATCCCTCCGATGAATATGGGGACGCGTTCGCATGTCTTGTCCATGTACGTCATATTCGACCATTGGATCGGTTACCTGTGCGACGCGCCTTCGGAATATAACAAATATCCCGACATTTTGGATTACCTGTCGAAAGTTCCTTCGGTGTGGGACAAGACCCTTCCGCTCGATGCCCGTTTGGGCGAGTACATCGTGATGGCCAAACAAACCGGTAAGGATTGGTACGTGGGCGGTATGACGAACTGGACACCGCGCAGCGTGACGGTGGACTTCGGTTTTCTGAAACGCGGGAAGACCTACCGCGCTGTGGTTTTCAAGGATAAACCGGAGTCGGGCGACCATCCGACAACGTACGCCTGCGAGACGATGAATGTGGACCGGAATACGAAACTGACGTTGGATATGGCTCGCGGAGGCGGCTTTGCGATTCGTCTGACGGAAGAATGAAAGTAAGGTTTTATGCGAAAGGCCGCAGAAGGACATATCCTTCTGCGGCCTTTCGCATGGCGGGTGACCTTTCTTCAGGGAGCCTCTTGTGTACTGAGGATTTTCAGGAGCTGCTTTTCGCGTTGGAGTTCTTTGGTATCCTTGTCCGGTGATATCAGCATCATGCTCCGTATGATATCCTCGTTGCAGCAAGTGTAATTGTAGTATTCCAACAGTTCCCCGGTCAGTCGTGCTTTGGGTATCACCTCTGTACGCAAGTCGGCAAACTCTTCCAGTGGGATTTCGTCGCCTTGCCGGACAAAGAGAATGCGCCGGGCGATCGGATTGCGGTTATAGTCGTGTGTCAGATAGATTCCTTTCATGATTTGGGGATACTCGATGATGGGCAGTTGCAGGTAGACCACCTTCAGGGCAAGTTGCAGGCGTTTTTGTTCGTTGAACATCAGATAACCGATTTGAAACGGTGAGAACAGCCCCACGCCGATATAATAGTCGCCCGACAGGTTCTGGCAATAGACTTTGGGCATGGTGTCGCCGTCTACGATAGAGGATATCATATAAGGCTCCACTTTCAGTCCGTCGGAGTAGGACGAAGAACTGTAAGACTGGTAAAGTCCGGTATAGATGCCAGCATTGGGCAGATATTTGATGGCTTCTTTCTCGATGTCGTCCAGAAAAGGTCGTCCGCCGTTTTTGTTGGAAACGAAACGTGGCTCGATGTGGCTCACTTTGTCGTACAATTCATCGAGGCAACCTTGCAGTTTGCGTTTCGACACGTTGTTGACTTGTTGTAGCCCTTGGTCTAACGCACTTTCCGTACCGCATCCTCCGGAGAGCAGATTGATGTAGGTGGGGAGCACGGAAGAATAGAGCGAGGAGAGTACGCTGGATGCTATGCCCGTCTCTTCGGAGATGTCCTTCATCCGTACACCGGCTTCGCGCAGTTTCTTCATCCGTTCGTAGAGTGATACCAATTTGTCCATACGTATGTTCTTATGGGCAAAGGTACGTTTTCCATGTTACAAACCTGTTGCTTTCGTGCTTCATTACCGTGAGATGAATGTTACATTATAAATACGGGTTTGGACGGACGTATGATATATAATGAATTAATTTTTTCAGATGGCGGTTTGGGATAGTTTTGCAGCCGAAAACAAAACTATGGTTATGGAACAAATCGTAAAGAACAAAAGATTTTCGGATGCGTTGCTCATCCTGTGGGCGGGCAGTGCGGCCTTGCTTTCCTACTCTTTGGTGTATGCCTTGCGCAAACCTTATACGGCGGCTTCGTTCGAGGGGTTTGATTTTTTCGGCACGGACTACAAGGTCGCGGTGACGACGATTCAGATTTTAGGTTATGTGATAGCCAAGTTCTTTGGCATCAAGTTGATTTCGGAGTTGAAGAAGGAGCGTCGTTTCAAGTTTTTCGTCTGTTCGGCGGTAGCAGCCGAGGCTGCTTTGGTAGGCTTCGGTCTGTTGGCTCCTCCGTTCAATGTGGCGGCCATGTTTTTGAACGGCTTGTCGCTCGGTTGTATGTGGGGCGTGATATTCAGCTTTATCGAGGGACGCAAGGTGACGGATATGTTGGCCAGTCTGTTGGGGGTAAGCATGGTGTTCAGTTCCGGTGTGGCCAAGAGTTTCGGCTTGTTTGCCATGAACGAGATGCACGTGGGACAGTTTTGGATGCCTGCCGTGATTGGAGCTTTTGCTTTGCCTCTTCTTGTTTTTATGGGGTATATGTTGAAGCGTCTGCCACAGCCTACGGAAGAGGATATTGCGCTGCGTAACGAACGTGTGACATTGGACGGAAACGGACGTAAGCTCTTGTTCCGAAGTTATGCTCCGATTCTTACCTTGTTGTTCGTGGGCAACTTTATGTTGCTGGTGCTGCGCGACATCAAGGAAGATTTTCTGGTCAATATCCTGGATATGAGCAATCAGTCTTCTTGGCTTTTCGCCCAGGTGGATACGATTGTTACGTTGGTCATCCTCGGGATATTTGCCGCTTTCATCTTCTTCCGTAGCAATATTCGGGCTTTGATGTGCTTGATGGGACTGGTCATTGCCGGTTGTTTGGTCATGACATACGTGTCACTGAATTATGAGGCATTGGATTGGCAGCCGGTAGTGTGGTTGTTTGTGCAGAGCCTGTGCCTTTACATTGCCTATCTGACTTTTCAGACGATTTTCTTCGATCGCTTTATCGCTTGTTTCCGCATCAGGGGAAACGTGGGTTTCTTCATCGCCATTATCGACTTCATCGGCTACATGGGTACGGTGACTCTGCTTTCCACCAAGGAGTTTTTGAACTTCGACATGGAGTGGTTTGCGCTTTACAACCACATGGCATGCGCGGTCGGCGCGGTTTGTGCGGTCTTGTTCACAGTGGCTGCCGTATTGATTTATAAACGGTATTCCGCTCAAGGGCGTAGAAAAGAACAGACGGAGCGTACGATTTTGTATATGAATCCTCAATATAATGCAATTTGACGATGAAACAGGATTATGATGTGATAATTATCGGTGGCGGTTTGTTGGGATGCGCCACGGCTTACCAGTTGGCCAAACGTAAGGCGGGGAAGGTGTTGTTGTTGGATGCCAACGAGATAGCGTCGCAGGCTTCGTCCCGTGCAGCCTGCCTGTTGACACGGGCGCGTACCAAACCGGCTTTGATGGAAATGGTGCAGGAAACGTATGATTGCATTGATGAAATAGAGCACCTTTTGGGGGAATCGCTCGAACTGCAGCAGTGCGGCAGTGTGACCATCTCTTCGTCCGACGCATCGCTGAAAGAACTCGAAGCATTGGAAGAAGCGGCCGTACGTTTCGGAATACCGAATGAACGTATCGACCGGAGGCGTTTGAAAGAACTTCTTCCTTGGATGGAGGTCTCGGCGGTAGAAGAGGCGCTTTACATGCCTACGGATGCGTTTATAGATTGTGCTTTGTTATGTTCCGGTTATGCACGTGCTGCACGAAGTCTCGGGGTGGAATTGCGTCCGAATACGAAAGTAAAAGCCATTGTGGCTGTTGGAGACAAGACGACAGGAGTGGAGTTGGCGGACGGGGAAAAAGTACTGGCGTCGGTTGTCGTGAATGCCGCAGGCTCGTGGGCCAACCTGTTGATGCGTCCTTTAGGGGTAGGGCTTCCTTTTACTCCGGTGCGGAGTCATTTTTGGATTACGGGAACAAACCCCGGGCGTTTTCCGGCAAACCATCCTTTTACGGTGATTCCCGATGCCCGTGCTTTCACCCGTTCGGATGTGGGGGCGTTGATTATCGGCTTGCGCGAAAGTGAATGCCAAGCCTTCAATCCCGACACATTGACGGATAAGCTGGAGGATTTCGATTTCAATAAGGCGGCCGAATGGAAAGTGCTTGACGAGTGTGCCCCGTTGCTACAGCGTTATCTTCCGGACATAGAAACATTGGGTATCGCGCATTATATGGCCGGGCCCTCATGTTACGTGCCGGATGCCAAATTCATTATCGGGCAGGTGCGTCCATACGAAGGGTTGTATGCCGTAGCCGGATGCTGCGGAGGAGGCGTGGCTGCCGGTGGAGGCATGGGACGCTTGGCCGCAGAATTGATTTTGCGGGAAGAGCCGTTTGTGGATCCGGCCGGGTTTGCACCAGACCGTTTCGGGGCAGTGGACCCGTTTTCGGTTGAGTTTCAAAAAAGGTGTGCGGATGCCCGTTCCAATAAAAAAGGTGGATAGGGTTCGGATATATGGAAGATAAAAAACGAAAGATATGAAGCGGTATATTGTATTCTTAAAGCAAGTGCCTTTGTCTACAAAGGTAGAGATGGACCCTGTAACCCGGACGCTGAAGCGTTCGTCGGCTATGACCCGGACAAATCCTGATGACTTGTATGCCTTGCAGTTGGCAGTAAAATTGAAAAGGCAGACAGAGGCTGAGATAGTGGCAGTAAGCATGGGACCCGCTTCGGCGGAAGAAGTGCTCCGGGAGGCTTTGCAAAGAGGGGCGGATAAGGCGGTTTTGTTGTCCTCCAAGGCATTTGCCGGAAGCGATACGTGGTGTACGAGCCTGGTACTGGCGGCAGCCGTGCGCAAGTTGGGTGAATACTACTTGTTGCTTTTCGGGAAAATGGCGGTGGATGGCGATACGGCACAAGTGGGGCCTGAGGTAGCCGGACAGTTGGACATTCCCCAAGTGACGCATTTGATGGAGGTTTCGGACATATCGGATACTTGTATGTGTGTGAGGAAGAAGGCCGGTCGTTTACTCCAACGTATGGAGGTGGATTTACCTTGTGTCGTGACGGTTGGCCGGGAGACGGGGGAACTGGATTGTCCCACACTGACCGGTTGGCGGTGGGCTCAGCGGCAGACCATCCTTCATTGGGATGAATGCGACTTGGGACTGGAGCCTTCGCAGGTCGGATTGCAGGCATCTCCTACTCAAGTAGTGTCTACCATGGTGCCTCGACGGAAGAAAGACGTGGAATGGCTTCCTGACGGGGAAAAGTTTTTTGCAGTCGTCCGTGAAAGCATGAGACGCGGAATTAATTTTTAAAAAGCAAGATGAAAATGAATAAAGATAAGGATTTTATACTTCAATTACAGGCCGGGCAATGTGTATCCTGCGGAATATGTGCCGAAAGTTGTGCCTATGGGGCTATCCGTATGGGCGACTTTCCGGAGGTGGATGAAGAGAATTGCCGTTTGTGCGGCGGTTGTGTGCAGGCTTGTCCGGTTGGAGCTTGGGTGATGCAGCGTCAAGACGAAAGGCAGGAACAGCCTGTGGATGATTCCAATGGCATTTGGGTGTGGGCGGAAGTCATGGACGGCGCTTTGGCACCGGTCCCCAACCGGTCGAGGCTGTACTGATAGGCGGTGAAGTGTCTGCATGGGCGGATGAGTTGATAGCCGTCGGTGCAGACCGCGTGCACGTGGTGGAGTCTCCGCTTCTATCGGATTTTGTGGAGGAAAACTATACGGAGGTGTTGGCCGGCTTGGTGCGCAAACAGCATCCTTCGGTCCTGCTTATCGGGGCTACGCCATGCGGTCGTGGTTTGTCCGCACGATTGGCTGCTGTACTGCATACCGGATTGACGGCAGATTGTACGGAGTTGGAAATGGATACGGACAGCGGACTGTTGCGCCAAATACGCCCGGCTTTCGGAGGAAATCTGATGGCTACGATTGTCAACCCCGTTTTTAGGCCGCAAATGGCTTCCGTACGTCCCGGGGTGATGAAAGCCCGGCAGAGGGATACTTCGAGGAGGAGGGAAATCGTCTATCATGCTTATGAGGCCGGAAGAGCCGACAGCCGTGTTCGCGTGTTGGAGGCTGTGGCGGAAGAAGTGGGCGGAACTTCGCTGAACGACAGTTCTATTATAATAGGTATAGGACGAGGCGTGAAAACGCGGAGATGTGCCGATAAAATCCGGGAGTGGGCCGAACGTATCGGTGCGACGGTAGCCGGGTCTCGTGCGGCAGTGGAAGCCGGGTTGGTGGACGCTTCCGTGCAAGTGGGGCAGACCGGGCATACGATAGCTCCGGATTTGTATATCGCCATCGGTATCAGCGGACAGATACAGCATACGGCGGCCATCACCGGAGCGCGTTGCGTGATAGCCGTCAACCCGGACCGTACGGCTCCGATCTTCAATGTGGCGGATTATGGTTGGGCAATACCTGTGGAAGAGGCACTTCCGCAATTCATGAACATTTTGAACCGGTGCGTATGAGAAAATGGATGGCATGCGTGTGGTTGGGCATGGGAAGTTGCTTTATGACGGCACAGGCGGACGAACCTCTGACCGTGAAGTTCCGTTCGAGGGCATTGCTGGATGCCGCTGTGTCCGGTTATGGCAAGGAAAGTGTGCAGGGGTATTATCGCTTGGAAGATTTCCGTGTGGGCTTTAAAGCCACTTACAGACAATATGAAATGAAAGCCGACATTGGTTTGGGAGGGAACAAAGTAGCCATCAAGGATTTGTTGTTGAACTATCACTTTAAACATGGTGTCCTTTCGTTAGGAAATGCTTATGAACCTTATTCCATGGATATGCTCATCAGTACGGCAGACATGCGCTTTCATCAGTCGGCCGGATCCGTATTGGCTTTTACGGACGGACGCAAGCTCGGGTTGACCTATCATTCCAGTCTGCCATTTGGATATTGGGCTACGGGATTGTATACGCATAACGACATCAATAAAATCGGTGACGGACAGGTTAACGCTTTGGTTTCCACTTCGCGGGGCGTTTGGCGCAAGCGGTGGAAAGGGAATCTGTTGCATGTGGGCGGTGCTTTTTCTTTCCGTACCAAACCGGTGAATACAGTGGAACCGCCGACAAAAACTGTATCGAATGATGGCGTGACATCCATGTTCCCGTTTCCATTGATGGAAGCCACCGTGGACCGTTTAGGGACAGAACTCAAAGGCGTTTTTGAGATACTTTATACCGCTCCGCGTTTCATGGTACAGGGAGAATACTTTCTGAACCGTCTCAATCGTACGGAAAGGGAGGCTTATCGTCCGCAGGGAGGATACGTGCAGGCAGGCTTTCTGGTTCGGGGAATAGGGTTTGCGTATGACGACCTGTACGGTATTCCCGGCAGGCCGGGCAGTAAACAGGCGATAGAACTCACGGCACGTTTCAATTATACGAACTTGAACGATGGCAGAGCCGGCATCATGGGCGGACGGGAAAGCGACGTTTCGTTGGGAGCCAACTTCTATTTGAATGAATATTTGGCCGTAAAGCTGAACGGAAGTTATGTCCTTGTAGGAGAACATTGCAATGAATTTTACAAGAAAAACCTATTCTTAGGGCAATTACGTGTCCAATATATTTTTTGAGGCAGCCCTCATCTGATTTCTCGGATTCGTAACAGACGGATGTTTTCGCAAGGGAGCATCTGTCTGTTCTTTTGTATCGGGGAGTACGATATAAAGGCATTAAAAAAGGATTTCCCGACGGGAAATCCTTTTTCTTCGGGTGACTAGTGGGATTCGAACCCACGACATTCAGAACCACAATCTGACGCTCTA
>OGMN01001240.1_pt1 | contig 20329 bp, 38 predicted proteins | sample 1573211 | NCBI WGS metagenome assembly OGMN01 (sample SAMEA2581876, study PRJEB24529) | metagenome | biome: Human gut stool | place: China | collected 2011
AGGAGAGTAATGGACACCCAGGGCTGTGCTTAACCGCACTCCTCCCACGACTAAAGTCACGGGTGTCCGTGCTAAGCGAATTTATGAATATAGCCACGTATCAAACAACGCCAGAACTGGAAAGAAAAACTCAATTCATCAAACAATAAGTAACAAGTAAATAAGATTGATTATATTGTTTTCTGCAACCAAAACTTTTATACACTTTTTCTGACATAATATAGTTGAAGAGAAAACTGGAGAAACTTTTTTACGGATTTAAGATAAAAAATCCGTTTGACCTTATAGATTTTACTTTTATAACTCCGGAATGTGACCGGAGATAACATAAACCAACCTTTTTCTTAAGATACAGTCCAACCGGATGGACAAAATGTACTGCTTCATCCGGTTACGGAAGCAGTTACAATAATTAATAAAGAGGGAAAATGCAATGAATAGAAAAGACAAAAACGAAATGACCAACAAAAACGTAAAAGACTTCCACGTTCCGAAGGCAGAGAACATGCTTAAAGAAACAGAACCGAATACACTTATTAAATGGGTGGACTTAATTACTAAAGCTAAGGATAGCGGAAACACATATTGTTACTTATGTTCTGATGACGGTAGAGTAACAAGAAATGCCGTTATAAAAATCCTCGAAGCAGGATATGATCTTAAATACTCATTCTTTAAGGATGAAATGACCGGACAGTCTCTTTTTATAAAGGCATTCTGGCAAGAAGGTTGCAGTGGCAGACTTTATGATGAACGGTCAAAAGAATATGTAGACGTTGACACAATGTTTTATAGAATCATGGCATAATTGTTGAGTAATTCCTTCCAAACTATATAGTGCTCCCGCCGAGCGAAACATTTCTTACTGTTTCCGGCGGGGAAACAGTATGGCCAATATGGAGGGCAAAATATGAAAAACTTAAATGAAACCAATCTGTTAAAAGCACTGAATACCCAGCCGAGACTTGCTTTTGAATTAATCAAAGCATTGGGAAAAGCTTCGGAAGATCTGATGATTTATGAAAGAATCAACAGCAGACCTGATCGCGAACTGGCTCGTCAGAGTAAACTCGGAGAAGCTATCAAATTCTCCAATAAAGTCGTAGGAGTCGTGTCTCGTATGGAACGCGAGACAGGTTGGACCATTATAAAAAAATATCTGCATAATGACAGCGAAAAACTGGAATTCATGCAGGATCTGGACGATTTCTTTAATGAGCTCTATGCAGAGCAGGAAGAAAAAACAGTTAACAATGTTTAAAATAATAGCCCCGAGGATGTTTATCCTTAGGGCTATTTTCTTATAATTCAGAAATAATCTTGCAAATCTTATCCTGTAATTCTCCAGCTTCCTTAGCATAAGCAATTCCGGAAAGAAATTCCTTATTCTGTGATGCCTCTTCAATTGTTTCCGGAGTCTTTCTCATGGAAGCTCTTGCAAGATTTGCATATCCTTCTGTAGAAACTGCCCGGTACAGGTTAATCAGTTCTTTTAATTTCGGGTGGTTCTCATATTCCTCAAGAACCTTATTAAATTCTTCATTCTCCATAAAAATCAGATCATCGTAATTTCTTTTCTTTCTGAATTCTTTGATTTCTGCCATTTTCTTTTTCCTCTTTATCTTTGCTGTATTCTGTTTTCTATAGATAATATAACACGATTTGGAATGAACGGCAAATTTCTGCACAGAAATTTCAATTTATTTTTCAGTCATATTAACTATAACAATCGATAAAAGGAGAAAATTCGTCAATAACCCATCACGTTAGAGAAATAATCCAACACATTTTCCAGGATATTCAAGATCTTGAAATTTTAGTATGTAGAAAATAGAAGAGTTGCAGCATTGCTGCAGCTTTTCTTTATATGCATCTTTTCTTACATAATAAAGATATAAAGATAATCGGAGAAGAAAGCGAGGTATTTTATGATGAATGCAAAAGAAGTTGCAAATGCTTGGAAAGAAGTCGTTAAGATTTACAATGATACAAGGGAAATCAATCTGCCCGAAAAAACTATGAGCGAAATAATTCGTAAGTTTGGTTTAGAGAAAACAAAAGAAGTGTTTGCAACAGTAGCAGCTATCAAAAAACATGACGGTAGAATTTATGGAAAGAACAGAGAATATATGAACAGTATTCATGTTGATCCAGAGAATGTAGAATGGAGATACGGAAATCCGGTAGTATATGCAGAACTTGATGATATCCATACTACGCATATTGACCAGCTGATTACTGAATTAAGGAAATTAGACAAGTAAATGGATATTTCATAAGGAGGAAATATTATGGATGATATGCAATTCTCAAAATATTCTTGTGACATAAGAGAAATTTTGTCCAAGACAGACCGTGAAGGTCTTGAAACTCTTGTACGTAATGCAGTAGCTTATGCACAGAGTAATAATCGTAGTAAGACAAATTGGATTGCTCAGGAATTATTTGTGGATGTAATTCCTGATGATTTGATTGCTGAAATATTTAATGCAGAGTAAATGAGGTGTTTATTTGAAAAGACAGAATGTTAATAGAAAAAATAATATGATGGAAACAAAAATTGATGGAATTAATGAATTTGCAAAGGAAACAGCAAGTAATCTTCTTAAAAAATATCCAGATATTGATTTTTACGATTTGATGTTTCAATTTGAAATGCAATTCAGACATGAATACTCGATGGCTATGTTAAAAGAAACAGTTAACTAAATGCGTGTTTCAACAGTTTAGAAAGAGGTAAAAGTATGAGAAAATTACTGAAAAAAATATCCGATTTAAAAAATGCATATAGAGTTCTTGAAATAATGGACAAAGCAGGATGCGATATTGAACAAGTATCAAATATGAATGGATATTATAAACTCAAACCCAAATGGTATGTATCAGAAAGAGATGCAAAAGACCTACAAAAGATAGTTTTACATAAAAAAAATTATTATGGTAATCATCACATGTTTTGGAAAATTTGGTTTAAAAATATTCGTGACGGATATAGATATTTATAATTAAATTCGCAGTTCTTTAAAAGATTGGAGGAAATATATGTTTGAATATAATGGATATCATTTTGAATCAATAAGAAAACTAAAAGAATCAGAAAAGAAGGATATATGCACATTCTCTAAACATATCAGAAGCGATAGAGAACTTGGGATATGTGATTATGATGTTGATTGGAAAAAACATGATTATAGTTGGAAAGATTTTTATTCAGCAAGTAATGACAGTCAATTAGACATATTCTTATGCAAAGAAAATGGAAAATTATATGTTCCTTGTGAACATGAATTATTTCAGTTTGAAGAAAAAAAACATAAGCTACCTACTGCAAAGAAAATAAAGCATTGAAACTAAGATTTTTAAGGAGAATGTATAGGTATAAGGTAAACCTTACACATTTTTCAGGATATTAATAATTTAGAAATTTTAGTATGTAGAAAATAGAAGAGTTGCGACAATGTCGCAACTTTTTTCTTTTCACCTGTCTTTTCTTACATAATAATGATGTATAGATAATTGGAGAAAATTCACAGTGATTTACTGTTTTATTATATATAAATAACGCTCCTTTACGGAGCTGTCCCGGTATCGGGGATGATTATTTCTTTCCCTTCGATACCAGAGGGAAAGCTTCGTTCAAATGGAGGAACGTTAAATGAACTTAGTAGCAGAAAGAAGAAAAATAGGTGTATATTATACAACCAGAACAAGAAACGGGAAAAAACATTCTTATAAAAATAATATTCGTATGACTTTTACAGAAGAGCCAGACGGAACAGAAATTTACATCACTCCAACAGAAGATGGATTCAAACTCAGTCGCACAGAAACTGAAGGTTCTGTTATGCGACAAGTCCATACTATCAAAGCAATCAATTCATCAAAATACGCTGATCAGACATACCTAAATTTTAGAGGAATCTGTGAGGAAGAAATAAATTTTGACATCTATAAAGAGGGTCAAGATTATTACCTCAAGAAAAGTTCTGTTGCTGCAAGCCGCAGCCGGAGATCAAAATATACAGTTAGAATGGAAGGAAAACAAAGTTTCCATATTGGAGCAGGCGGAGTCAGAATTCCTACAAAAGATATAAATGAAATGCAGGAAGGCTTAATTGATCCTGTTCTTGTCGTTGAAGAACATTACAAGCCTTATCTTTGTATCGAGATTTGTTACAAAAACAGATCTGACGTCGATAATATTCCTTATAAACCATTCACTAAAATGAAAGCATTGGATACAAAATATTTTCAAAATAGTTCAATCAGAAAAATTAATTCACTTTATACGTTTTCACCTTCCAGATTTTTTATGAATCAGATTGGAGAATATGCAAAGAAAGATTCTTTGGTTGGTTATCGTAAAGGTAAATCAATGATTTATGAACCAGATAACATGGTATGCGCTATTTGCGGAAAGCCAATTCAAAGCTCTATTGAAAAATATGAAGACTGGACTATATGTAATCCATGTGACAGTTATGTGAAAGTTATTTCAAAAAGAGCAGCTGTCAACAATAATAATTTAAGCACAGTGAAAGATGAATTGCAGAAATGCTATGATATGTTAAAACAGATTATGGAGGAAATGTAAATGAGTACAATTACCGTTTGTTATAGAAATAATTTCAGATTAGGATCCAGTAAAAAATATGCCGTTCTTTCTTTTAAGGATGATGGTATTAAAATTATTTGTACTGACGAATATCCTGAGAATTTTGACACATTGGTTTTGGCCTTAAATTATCGGAATCAGTGTATATACCTTCCTTCGGTTGTAATGGATGCATACGGATTAGGTAAATCCATCTACAATGTAGAAGTCTTGGATGAGAATAGATTTTTCATCCGCAAACCCAAACTTTATGACTTAACCTTCGAAAAGCCTACAGCTGATAAAGAAGAACGGACTTATTCACTAATTCAAAAATATAGAACTAAACGAATCAATGAATATAAAATGTCTGTTAGTAGAAAAGAGAACATATCTATGTCGTACAGGGTAGATATGTATTTTGGAGAAAGAAATTATGCCAAAATAACTTCTGTTCCTGTTATACCGGATGGCGCAAACACAATTGATGACATCAAGGATATTTATGGAGCTAATCTTTTAATGTATCCCTACAATAGTATTAGCTATTATGTGGATCAAAGTAATTTTATACTCGCTAAATCCAACAATCATGCGATCACTATACTATTTCCCACAATTTTTCTTAGAAAATGGGATATTGCAAATGGTCAGGGTTTGGTTGAAGTTCGTAACATCAAAGAAGGAATCATTATTTCACCTATTGCTCAGAAATGTGAAATTACAGGAGAAATTATTGAGCCGGCTGATAATCCCGTAAAAAAGATCCGTACATGTGAAGATCATGTAGATGAGCTGGAAGAAATTAAAAGTATGGTTGATCTAATTCGTGGAATTTCTGAAATGTGTCAGATAGTAAAAAATAATAACGAGCAGCTGAGAGGAAGAGTCGAAAAACTTGAAGCCGCATTATTCTAAGAAATGAGCCATGGATATCCATGGCTTTTTCTTATACAAATAATTCTTATGCAGAAAAATCTTTTCTGTATCTTTTTCTGTTATATTAATAGTATCAGATAGAAAGAAAGGAGACACTTATATGGGTTGGATCAACTCACATGTCGTGACAACAAAGCCCATCACTGACATCAAAGGAAATCTCGTTCCAAAAGGAACAGAGTTTATCGTTATATATGGAAGCAAGAGAGAAAATTGCAATGTAGCAAGCTTCAGATCCTGTGAAAACGGAAAAGTATACCGTTTCCCATGGGACCAGGTAAAAGAAATGGTTATTCTTCCAGACAAGTTAATTATAAGTTCTGCATTTATTTGACTGTTTTTTAAATTATTCTGTCATAATAATAGTGAAAAGGATACATTCCTAAATTTCATCTAAATTTTTTCTTCGCGCCCCTGCTAATTGCAGGGGTTTTGCTTTTCTACACAGAAATTATTTTAATCTATCATATTAATAATAAAATACGGAGGAACATATGAATAAAGTGAAATTTGCAGAATATTGGAATAAATTACGACCGTTTTGCATTATGGCACTAACTATATATCTAATATATTGCGTATTTGCAAGAAAATTGGTGGTAGATGGCTATTCCATGGAACCGAATTTTCATGACGGTGATACACTTTTCGTAAATACGATAGCATACATAAGCAAGGAACCCAATCGATTTGATGTCATTGCCCTGCGTTCAGAGAACAGAGATTACATTAAAAGAATAATTGGTTTACCCGGAGAAACATTATGGATCAATGAAAACGGTGAAGTATGCATTAACAATCTTATTATCAATGACCCTTATGCAAAAGAACAGATTTTATCCAATATGAAAGGGATTGCGGAAGATCCAATTGTTCTGGGCAATAACGAGTATTTTGTGATGGGTGATAATCGTAATGAAAGTATGGACAGTAGAACGTTTGGTCCAATCACAAAAGATCAGATTATAGGAAAAATAAGAGAAACAAAGAAATATAATTAGGGAGTGTTTGTAAATATGCAAAAGAAAATAGAAATCACAAAAATGCTATATTTTTATATTTTTGCTTTTTTAGGGATTATGCTCTTTTTTTGTGCCGTTTCCTTAAATCCCAATAATGATATGTGGTGGATGATAGCTACTGGAAGATATATAGTCGAAAACAAAAGCATTCCTTCTATAAATCCATTTGTGATTCATGATAAATATAGCATTATTATCCAACAGTGGATAACGGCTATATTTAATTACCTGATTTATAAATATTTTGGAAATTGGGGATTTATATGTGTTTCTATTTTAATCACAGTAATCAGCATAATATTAACCTATGCGTATATTTCTAATTTCACGCAAAATTCTTCCATAAAAGTAATTTTAACATTTTGTGCAGGTTTTATTTACTCTATGTTTGCAGTTACAAGACCAACACTTTTTACAATTCAAATAGTATTAACAGAGATGATTTTATTGGAAAAATGGAAGAGAAGTCGGAATTATAAATGGCTTATTTTTATAATTCCTTTATCTATTTTGGAAATCAATATCCATGCAGCATTATGGCCTATTATACTTATTTTAACTTTTCCATACATGGTCCCGGCACCAACAATCAAATTTTTGAACGAATTATGGAATAACAAAGCTATTTTGATACTGGATGTAGCTATTCTGTTTTCTGGATTGCTGAATCCACATGGAGTATCAGGTATGCTATATCTCATAAAATCTTTAAAAAAGACCAATCTTATGGCATACATTGCAGAACTTCAGCCACCAACATTATCTGGAGTATACGGCATTATTATTATTATACAGATAATAACTATTGTTATATATGTTATGAAAAACAAAACAGAGTCAGATATAACCATAGTATATTTATCATTAGGAACAATTACTATGTCATCACTGGCTATAAGAAATGCATGGATGTCCATTATTGGATGCCTACCATTATTTGCCATAGTAATTCCAAATAAATTCTTTCGAAAAAAGCGTTTTTACGAATTTTGGAAGATACTGATAATCAATGGGGTTTTATTATTTTGCTTATTTTATTTATTTTCATTTGCAATATCAAACATTGACTCTAAAAATGAAAGCCTGAAAGAAGCAGCAGAATATTTAGCAGAACATACAGATCCGGAAAAAGAAAGAATATATACATCCTTTAATGACGGTGGAATGTTTGAATGGTACGGGTTTAAAGTGTACACGGATGCTAGACCAGAATTATATACAGAGGAAATAAATAAAAAAGAAAGTATTGATGATGAAATATACGCTGTAGAAACAGGCTGTATTGATTATAAGTCCTTTTTTAATAAATATGATTTTACATATATAATCGCAGATAAAAATAAGCCAATATGGTTTTATATGAATCAGAATTTAACTTATGTATCCATATATGAAAATGATTCCGTGGAAATATTCAAAAAATACTCTTAATTTTTCTGTCATAATAAAGAAAAAGATATGAGGAGATAGTTTTATGAGATACGAATTTCAAAATCAGTACGGTATATTTGATTTTACTCCAGAAGATGAAGTTTATACAAGACTCACAGAAATCATAATATCTAAACGTTTTAAAGAACTTCCAAGCATTTTCGAAATATGTATGTGTACGATATATGATATAACAAATGAAAATATTTCTTTTGAGCCACATTTTTTCAACATTGGTAAAATCGGCAACCATTTTATATTCATATTTTCATCAGAGCAATCAGCAGTAGATGGTTTACAGCTACATTATGAAAAAATGAAAGAAATAGATTCCAAAGAATTCATGGAAGTATATAACGGCATCCTTCATGAAGATAATTGCAACGAAGAGGAAGACAATAATGCCATAAAGTTATCTAAATCTGATCCTAAACCCCAAAAACAATTATCTTCAGATTTTGTATATTATAAACTTCCTTCTTTGAATGCATTATTTTATATTTCGTTACCGGAGTCATCTGCTCTTTATGAATGTAACGGTTCATATTTGTTATATGCACAAAGCTGTATGTTGTTAGATGATTTCTTTGATCGTTTCTACGGATCCGGAGTAAAATGCTTAATTTCTAAAAATATATCAAAAATGACTAAAGGAGAATAAAAAATGAAAATTAATTTTATAATAGGTGATATTACGAAAGTAGCTGATCAATTTGATGTTATTGTTAATGCAGCCAACAATACTTTATTAGGTGGCGGAGGAGTGGACGGAGCTATTCATAAAGCTGCCGGTCCGAAACTGCTTGAAGAATGCAAGACATTGAATGGGTGTGAAACAGGTGCCGCAAAAATTACTAAGGCTTATAACATTCCATGTAAAGCTATTGTACATACAGTGGGACCAAAATATGATATGGATCCAGTAAATGCACCGGTATTATTATTCTTAGCTTATGTAAACTCCATGAATGAGGCTATTACCTACGGATATCGAAAAATAGCTTTTCCTTCTATCTCTACCGGTATTTATCATTATCCAGTAGAAGAAGCAGCAATGATTGCAAAAAGAGCGGCATATTTTGTAGGCGAAAAGAATTCTGATTTGGAATTGACTTGGGTATTGTTTACACAGGAAGATTACGATGTTTATACAAAAATTTTTAATTCATAGGAGGAACAAAAATGACAACAATAACACTTACCGAGAACGATATTGAATATCTTAAAGCCGGAAATAAAATTAAAATGATATTATCCAGTGAAAAATCTGAAGATATAAGAGTCTGTATTACGGCAATATCTAAAAAGAAGGAAAGGAAGCAGTATAAAAATCAATAACCCATCACTGAAGTGACTAGCCTGGCAGAGTAGATTCTTCAATCTGAGAAACCTGTCCGGATGCAAAGTAAACAAAGGCAGTCTCAGTTACCGGAAGATCAGATTTTTGGAACCGAGACAATACTATTTATGTGAAAGGAGAGTAATGGACACCCCAGGCTGTGCTTAATCGCACACCTCCCACGACTAAAATCACGGGTGTCCGTGCTAAGCGAATTTATGAAAAAGAATAAAGTTAAAAGTTTATTTTATTGGCAGTTATGTGTGCCGTTTGTGCAGGAATGATGCTTGCAAAACGTAATTATGCGCTTGCAGTGATGGATGCTTTTGCATGTGCGATAGATTTGCTAGCTGCATGGCTAAATCAGAATTAAATTTTCTTTATTATAAATGTTGTAATTTCTTATCCCAACACAGATTTTGAATTAGTTATGAGAAGGAAACAAAAAAAGTAAAGCTAAATGAAAAATTGGAGGATAGAACAATGCAGGATAAAGTTAATACAAGTATAAAGACCAAGAAAACTGAAGTTGATTACATCACCGAAATACATAAGGATATGACAGATAACGGAAAGCATTGGTACACGAACTCTTACGATTTTGTAAACGGTGATAGAGTAAAAATCACAGTGGAAATAGTTGAGCAAGCGAAAAGTTAAACCGTCTTTTAGACGGTTTTTCTTATGCAGAAAAATGCCTTTTTCTAATTATCTATCATATTAATTATAGAAAATACGAAAGGAATAATTATATTTTGAATACTACTTTATATCAAGGAATCGAAGCATACAGTCTTTTAGCCACCGCAATTATAAAAATGGCTATTTATGATTATGAACAATCTATTAAAACACATTCTATTAATTCTCAAAAATCCATAGAGTACTTTTTTAATAGCCAATGGTGTGAAGGATTATTGTGTATGGCTTCAGAAAGCATTGTTGATATAAGCGGAGAAGATCTTATAAAAATTATGAATAAACGATTAGGAAGACAAATATATTAGTGGATACGCCCGCAGACAGAATATTTTATCACTTAATGCGTCTATTGAAGCCGCCAGATCAGGAGAAGCAAAAAAGGATTTGCTGTTGTAGCACAAGAAGTAAAGAAATTAGCTTCCGACATGGGAAATTCCAGCGTACATATTAAGTATTAAAAAACTGCATAAAATTTTGAAGAAATTTCTAAATAATGAAACAGCAGCCAATTAAGGCTGCTGTTTTTCTATTTGGTCTTGTAGATATTCCTGATACTGTGTCATATGATTAATTTCTTTTTGAAGAAAAATACTATGTATACCCATAGCTATAGAAGCGCATATAAGTATAACCGACAATATAATCATTATTTTTTCTTTTTTATTCATAATTGCCTACCTTCATGATCTGGAATTATAGACTTTATTATAATAACACAGCTCGTAATTTTTTTCAAAACTTTTCATCATTTTTTCTATCATAATAATTTTATAAAGATATCAGGAGCAACTTTTTACGGGGTTAAGATAAAAATCCCGTTTGATCTTATAGATTTTAATTTTATAATCCTCTATACAGAGGTTGAACTTATATAGTAACTGCCGAACGGCGAAACGTTTGTTTAGTCGTCCGGTTGTGACGACTGTATAGGAGGATAAAACATGGGAATTTTATTTTTTGTATCTTGCTCTGTAATCTCTGCAGCATATTTGTCAACGAGAAAGAATCAGGAGACTGCCTAAATGCCTAAGAAGGGGCTTTTGTCAATCCAACCGGAGTGGCTGAGTAAAGAGAAAATGAGCATCTTATTAAACAAGTTGAAGAAAGAGAGGATATGTTTTTATGATCATTACATTAATTACTATTGCTGTATTTGCTTTGGGTATTTTCGGTTACATTCTTTATGAACGAGATATTATCCCTTGGGAATATGAAGAATATATCGAATTATTAAGTGTATGCGCTGTGTTCATAGCTGGCTTAGCTATTCTAATTGAAATACCACTCATCATATGTCAGCATTGCACCGTCAATAAAGATATTTATGAACACAACCTTGAACGAGAATCAATAGTTAAGCAAGTTGAGTGCATCTCTAGTGACTATGAAGATGTTTCAAAAACAACCGTCATTGCGAACGCATATGACTGGAATAAAGAAGTCCATAACGCGAAATATTGGGCAAAGAATCCGTGGACGAATTGGTTTTGGAGTCAGAAATTGGTGGATTCTTTGGAATATATTGAATTGGATAACATACATTAAATGATGTATTTGAAAAAGTTAAAGGCAGGGAAAAATCTTGTTGTATTTATGAAAGCAGATATTCAAAATGTCATGAATCATATGTCTGCGTGAAAGATTATTATGATTTCGTGGACGGTCTTTGGCTTCGTAACGATTGTCAGATTTTACTGCCATAAAAAGTATGATAATAATGTTAATAAAATAGCCGCCGCGTAAAATTATCGCGACGGACGCTTCAAAGATGAAAGGGAAGGACACTTGTTCTTCTCTTTTTTATTTATATATGAAAAATCTGTCATATTAATTTCGATAACAGACAAAAGGAGGAAATATATATGGATTATATAGTAATTGGACTTTTAATTGTTTTAACATCTCTTGTTTCAGCTGTTTTATTCTCATGCTGCGTAATGAGCGGGAAAATCGATAAATTGGCAGAACAAAGGGATGTAAACGAAGAATTAGAGGATCTGAAAAAAGAAAAAGAATTGGGAAATTATTAGGAGAAAAATAATGGAGAAGATTGCAAAAGAATTTCAGAACAACCATAAGAAAGGTGTTGTATCAAACGTAACCAGCTATAGTTTTAAGTACACTGAAACCGCAAAGAACGGAAGTATTATTGAGGCTGTATATATGAAATCATATTTTATGGAGGTATAAATTGTGAAAATTATCATTATGGGAAAAAGTGCTTCCGGTAAGAATTTTATGGCTCGGAAAATGATCTCTTTGGGAATGAAGCAGATTGTTACAGATACTACCAGAGCAAAACGCCCTGGGGAAAAAGATGGTATTGATTATCATTTTCTTTCAGTCGAACAGTTTGAGAAAAAGGTAAGAAACGGTAAATATCTGGAATATAAGCGATATGTCACCGTTGATGGTCCCGTTTATTACGGAACCCCCGCATCTGCCTTTGAAGAAGGAGATTTTATCATTCTCACTCCTTCAGGAGTAAAAGATATTGCTCCGATTCTGGAAGAAAAAAGAATTGATTATCTTACTGTACTATTAACCGCAGATAAGGATCTTCGTATTCAGCGCAGCTTAAAGAGAGGAGATAAAGTAGACGAAGTGCTCCGAAGATATGATAAGGACGAAATAGATTTTCGGAGAGCCGAAGCAGCTATTACTTTCAATACTACAAAGTGGACTGATCTGGAAGTAACGGCGGCAGCAGAATCCTTAAAAGAAATGTTGGTGAAATGATATGTTCTGCGTTGTCTTAAATCAATGGAATGGAATTTATACGTTAAGACATGTATTATGTGACATTGATCCTTCTAAAAATCTGCAACAAGTCAAAGAAAATTATTATCGCGACTTTTATAGATTTGACACTGATGAATTTCATTTCTGTAACGATATGGCGGAAGTCGAAAACATTTTAAAAGATCATAATATCAAAATATGATTAAAGGAGAATAATATGAATAAATATAGTAAGAAGAAAAATATTTGGAATACGACCTATGATTTACAGTCTGGTCCCGTTTCTATTGTACTTGGTGCTGTGGTACTTGCCGTTTTTTACGCAATTGGTGCTATTGTATATCATATATCTAAGTTTTCCATATTAAATTGGCTGTTTGAAGAAGGATATATGGGTTTTCTCGATAACATACTAACAGGACTTATTTTAGTAATATTTACAATACTAATCATCCTTTCCTTTTGCTGCATCATAATCGAACCGATTTTAAAACAGTTTGCGATTGCAAGATATTGTAGACTGCCACTAACTGAAGAGGAAATTAAACTGGGGATTGAAACAGGTGATTTTTCTTCACTATCTACGTATTTTGCATACCTGAATAAACAAATGAGCTATGGTATTTGTTGTTTAAATTTCACAATACCAGAAATTAAACTTGCAATAAATAATGTTGTCAATGTATTTAAACCAAGGGATGATGAATATTTTGAATTACCGGAATGCATTTGTGTAACATTAATGAAATGCTACGATAAAGAAAATATTAGCTGTTTTGAAAACTTAAATGACGGTATGTTTCTGTTACATAATAAGGTAGCAAAAATGACTGAAGTTCCTATAACAGTAAGTAGCTGGGGACTGTATAGCAAAGCATATAAAGAAAATGCAGATAACTATTTTAAGGAGGATTAGTCATGAAACATTTAGTTTGCCCGAATTGCGGTAATAAAGAGACAGAGGAAAATCTTTTCCCCGGTATATTTGCATCAGGAACTGCATTTGGCACAACCGATCATGAAATGACAGGGTTATATGGATGTCCTAAATGCAAAACAGTTCAGTACTGCACCGATTCAGATTATATTCAGTATAGGAAGTTAATCTATAAAAGAAAAATTACTGAATTGAAAAGTGAAAGTGAATAATGTGGAATTATTAATTAAAAAGCCTCTTTTAGAGGCTTTTTCTATGCAGAAAAACAAATTTTTTAGTATTTCTGTCATAATAAGAATATATGAATGGAGGTATATTTATGGAAAAAACTATTCAAAGCAAGCAGGCTGTCAATGAAACTAATTATCTGAACTCTATTCCTGGTATGACTGATTCTATTATTAAAGGAATCGCTGAATCATTAGATGATTGCATACCGGAAGAAGATATTAAATGGGAGGATAAATAATGCGTTTAACTGAAAAAGACTGGAAAGATAAGCGGGCTGGCTATCCTTGGACCGTTCATCCTGTAGAAAGCTATAATGATCTCAAATATTATCTGAAATTGGCGGAGTACGAAGATGCTGCAGAAGAACAATAAAATAATGAAAAACTGAATATATGATTTTGAGCTTATATTATCGGCGCTTGGAATCTCATCGAATATTCTGGATCAGTTTCAACCTTAAAGGGGAAAATATGTCAAGTTTTGTTTTAAAATCTATACTCATCAAAAATTACCATGGAATGTCTGGATCTTTTAAAATAGTGGATAATATCATGCCTTACACAAGCCATATAATGCTTTCTGCGATCCAAGTATTGCTCAGTACATATTTTAAAGCATTTTCTACTTATATCCCTGATAAATACACTATTAAATTAAAGACAAAGGATGCCATGGCAGGCGAGACATCAGCGTTTCCATGCAAGGTGATAGGAATCATTCTTTTTAACGATCAGCAATTCGAAATAGGACAGGAACTATTTGAAAATGGACGTGTGAAATTTATAGGAGTAAAGGAATTACAAACTACCATTTCGGCATGGGAAATGAAATTTTCGAAAGCGGATAACTCAGATAAGGATATTTTGTTTCCAGTGGTGCTTTATTGTAATCCTGCTGCCTACAAAGTCCCGAAAAAGATTTGTGAAAAAGGAGTTTATCATAGGTTCATAGGGTATAAGGATTGCTTTGCCATGACCAGATCCTTAGAAATTCCTTTTTCATATTTAAGAATGTTGCGAAACGTTGCTTTTGAAGAAAGAAATAATGTAGATTTTCCGGCATACACAAAGATAATGAATGTAGTCAATCAAGTAATTACGGATGGAAAGATTATCTATACAGAAAACTTTGGAACCTCACTGGTAGCAACGAAAAAAGATGATGAAATTATTCCCTTTGAAGAACTATCTACAGATCAACAGAAAATGATAGGACTCGTATTAGATATCGTCACCAGAATATGTATGTTGAATCCATATGCTAAAGATCAGGCATTACAAAAGACTCCAGGAATCATTTTACTCAATAATCTAAGTCAATGTTTTTCCTCCTGCTCTTGTAAAAATCTTTCAGATTTATTGCATGCGGAATTGCCCAATGTACAACTCCTATATTTTTAATTCCAAAAATCTATCATATTAATACAAAATAGATAATAGGAGGAAAAATATATGGCCTTTTACAAATTATTTTATTTATTACATCGGCGGACAGACTGGCCAAATCTGTTGGATTTGGAAAAACAGTTCATGATGCCGGAACAGTATGCCGCAGCGAAAAGACAGGCAGAAATGGCTTTAGCCAAATTAATGGTTCCGTTTATTGCGTTAAATTCATGCGGAATCAGCCCTTATCGTTAAAAGGAACAGGCCTCAATAATCTATCACTGATAACATATTACGTAAATAGGAGAAAGAAATGGCTACAATCGATTATGGTGCATTACTACGTGTAAATGGGAAATTTATCAATTACAATAAGGACCTTTTTTCAGAAATTATTTATCCGGAAGGTGATATTCCTGAATATACGCAGTATGTATATAGCGGAAAATTACAAAAAAGACCAGTAAAAGGGAATTATTTTATCTATGCCGGAGATACCACATTTATGTTAGCATTCTACAAAAGGATGTTTGATGTGATTTCGGATGGAAAAATGATAAAAAGTGTATGGGGTACTCCATTTTTATCAGAAACTTTTGTAATCAATGGTGTTCTTATTACTGTTTCCCATCTGGATAAGACCCATATTGTCGAAGCAAAAGCACCCACAGAACCCTGGAATGAATATGTAAAAAATAATTGGCAGGGGGCTACGGGAAAAGAGCATCTTTGGGAACTGGAAAATGGAGCGTTTTATTATCGCAAATATATCCGCCTAGCAAAAAGACGTCATAGATGTAAGCCTTTTAAATATCTTACAGATAGATACATTGCAGAGTGGGATTATAATGACGATCATTATGAAGTCATTTACGGATATGGTATTGATCCACAAAAGGATATCTGGGATAGCATTAAAAACGAATGGAACTTTACAAAAAAAGAAAAAGAAATCATTGATACATGGTTTGATACGGAGGGAAAAAATCATGAGTGATAATTTTGCAACAAAGAAAAGTGTATGGAAAGAAACCGTAAAGAAGAACAACGATTTATTTCTTCTGCCGGGGATTATTGCCATGTTAGGTTTTGGAATGTTGTTTGACTGGCTGCTTACTTTCACACCTTTTCCAATTCTAACAATGAATGATGTAAATGAAAATGTCAGAGATTCTGTTATTTTACAATATCTACTTCATCTATTAAATGGTTGGATATATACACTGGTTGTGATGGTAATTGGCAGATTACTTTATATTTTCGTTATTTGTCCATTAAAAAAACAGGCAGCAATTACAAGATATTGCAAACTGCCCCTAGCAGAAGAGGAAATACGTACAGCAATCAATACAGGATTATTTTCTGATGTAAAGAGTTATTTTGATTATCTGGATAAACAGATGTGCTATGGAAAAGATAAATATCTTTCCTTTTCTACATCAGAAATTGCCGGAATTATCAATGCGTGTTGGAAAGTATTTGATTTGAAGGATACCGACTACTTTGCATTGCCTATCTGTATAGAAGCATCTTATTCCATAAATGACTATATCACTGGATTTGAAAATGGAGTATTTTGTGCAGAACGATCTTTATGCAATGAAAGTACGGAACCGAAAATTCCTGTTGTTTCCAGTTATTGGGGCGTTTATGGCGCTGCTTATACACCGAAAAAAGAGCCAAAATATACAAAAAATATTTAAGGGGATAAAATAATGAAGAAGAAAGTACTTTTATCTATTATTACTGTTGTCACTATTTTATTTACGGGATGTACAACTGTTTCAGATATGGTTGATGACTCAGCAGTTCATGTGAATGACAATATTATCGATAACAGCATTTTTCAAAAAGATTACGGAGAAGTATATATTTATACAGATCCGGAGACCGGCGTAGAATATCTAATCTTTAGCAAATCGGCAGCTTATGCTGGAATGGGAGGAATCACTCCTCGATTAAATGTGGACGGAAGCTTATACATTAATCCGGAATTTACTGAAAAATAAGCAAAATGGAGGATTATCTATGTTAGCTGCTGAAATGAAAAAAGGGATTAAATGTTTTGTACAAGGATCTGTAGATTTACAGGACGAGAAAGCAAAATATATCGAATCTTTTGGTGTGATTGCTGAAACACCGGGAAAGCATGCAAAAAATGTGCTTGTGAAGTTAGCACATAATAGTGGATTTATCAAAGTCCCTGTTGTTAATGTGTATTGGATTGACCAAAAGGTGAATGTGGAATAGGAGATAGTAAAAATGACTAAACAAAAAGTAAAGGACTGGAAAGAGCTAATCAGAGATATGCAAAAAGTTGATGCTATGAGATGTAAACCTGATTTTACACGTCTTTCTAACAATTTTATTACAGACGAAGACAAATCTGTGAAATGGAATCGGGAACAGGTAGAAAAGAATCATACCGACTATGATAAAGAAGTATCGCGATTAAATACTGAAAAAAACAAAGAACGCGATAAAGTTATGCGGGATGTTTATCAAAAAATCCAACAGGAACTCCCGGGATTAACACTAAAGAAGGCTATGATTTTCTTTGAAAAAGTACAACATGTAACAAAACAGCATTATCCAAATGATACATCATTTGAATATGTTATTTTTGAATTAAAAAACCAGTGTGCTTATTTACAAGAAATTATTCCGTTATTTAAAAACGATAAAGAAGCTACAGAAGAAATGGAGAGAGAATAAATGACAAAAGCAGACGAGTATTTAATAAGAGACATTCATAACATCTTAGAAAATGGCGTAATGGACGAAAATCCAAGACCAAAATATGCAGACGGCACTCCGGCACATACCTGTTTTGTAACACATGTAGTAAGACAGTATGACTTATCCAAGGGGGAATTCCCGATTTGTACATTAAGACCTATTGCATGGAAGAGTGCGATTAAGGAAATGTTTTGGATTTTTCAGGATCAGAGCAATGACTTGTCTCTGCTTCGGGAAAAATACGGTGTAAAGGCATGGGATTTGTGGGAATCCAAAGATATGCCGGGCACTATTGGCAAAAGATACGGATATACCGTAAACCATTATGATTTGTTGAATAAACGTATCTTAGAGGATATCAAAAAGGATCCTTATGGACGGTATCATATTATGAACCTGTGGCAGGAACAGGATATGGCAGAAAGCGATGGATTAAAACCCTGTGCCTATGAAACTATTTTTACTGTACGTGGACGGTATTTGGATATGGTTTTGAACCAGCGTTCCGGCGATATGTTAGTAGCTTCCGGTGCAGGTCATTGGAATGAAGTACAGTATGCAGCACTACTTATGATGGTAGCAAGAGATACCGGATATGAACCCGGAAAGTTTACACATATAGTAGTCAACGAACAGATTTATGACAGACATTTGGATCAGGCTAAGGTATTACTAGACAGAGCGGAAGAGATGGAACGGGAAACCTATCACAATAAAGCAGTAATTGAGTGCCAGCCTTGTATGCTTTTAAATCCTGAGAAAAAGAATTTCTATGATATTGCAATCGATGATTTCAGTCTGACAAATTATGCCCCTAGAAAACCGCAGCTTTCCTTTGATTTAGGAGTATAAAAATGGCAGACAGAATTGTAAGAGGGTATTGGGATTGTCCCTATTGTGATAGTGCAGATATTGATGGTTTAGTCGATAATTGTCCAAATTGTGGCAGACATAAGCCGGAAAACACGAAATATCATTTAAAGGGTGCAATTCCTCACGAAAATAAGATTTATAAGAAATCTATGGTAGGAGAGTCGGATGTATTAAATACCGAGGAATTACAAAAAGCTGGTATTTCCGAAGAAGAGTGTGATGGGAATCATAAGGAATGGGTGTGCAGCTATTGTAATAGCTTAAATAATTGGGCGGATGATATCTGCACATCCTGTGGATCTCCAAGAGATGAAGCTACTTTGGAATATGGTATGCAGAAAAGGGAAAATGCTGATACATTACTTTTTGATACAAATGACTTTGTTGCTCTTTCCGGAATGTACGAAGAGAAAATAAAAGAAAAAAAGTCCTCACTAGCAGGGAAAGAGCTGGAAGAATTTGTATCCGCGAACGAAGAATCTTTTGAATCGGTATCGGAAGATAAAGAAATCGAAGAAGATGTTCCCGAAAAACCAGAAGACAAAACAAATCGACCGAGCATTTTGGGCAGTATTTTTAGCGGTATTTTCTCTTTGATAAAAGACAATGCAATCTCTATCTTACCTGTGATGATCTTCCTTTGCTGCGCGGGGGTCCTTTTCTATCCACATAAAGAAACAGTGACAGTTACCGGATTTGAATGGGCACGAAATATTTCGATTGAAGATTTGCGGACTGTACAGGAGAGCGGTTGGTCAGTTCCATCCGGAGGTCGAGTCTATAAGGAACAAACAGAATTAAAGACATATGTTTCGGTAATCGATCATTATGAGACGAAAACAGAAACAAAGTCCAGACAGGTGATTGACCATTATAATACGGAATATTCTTATTCTGATAATGGAAATGGTACTTTTACCGAACATACAAAGCAAGTACCGGTATATAAAACAGAATATTATGAAGAAACTCATCAAGAACCGGTATATAGACAAGACCCTGTGTATGCTACAAAATACTATTATGATATAGACAAGTGGTTTGACAGTGGAAGAGATTATCCCTCCAGTGGTACAGACCAAAATCCTTATTGGAATACAGATTACACCTTAGCAGAAAAAGAAAGAGATACGGATAGAACTGAAAAATATACTGTATTTTATGATAATGGAAAATCTGATGATCTGAAATTAGATGATTGGTTAAACAGAAATGTAGGAGACCAATATAAGCGGACCTATTGCTTATTATTCATCTACAAAACAGAGGAATTATAAGAGCATCTATAGATGCTCTTTTTTATGATCAGAATTCTATCATATTAATAGAAATATAGAAATTAAGGAGCATTCCTGTTAAGTAACAAATAACCGGTTTGCAAAAAATGAGTGCCAC
>OGMN01001246.1_pt1 | contig 20256 bp, 17 predicted proteins | sample 1573211 | NCBI WGS metagenome assembly OGMN01 (sample SAMEA2581876, study PRJEB24529) | metagenome | biome: Human gut stool | place: China | collected 2011
GCTTTTCCTTCTTCCGCTAAAAAACTAAGCCGCAATCGAAATCAGAATTTCGACCGATTCTTTTCTATCCTTAGTATAAATGAAATTTCGCGGAAGAACTTGAAGATTTCCTTAAGAATTTCCGTTTAAATTTCAAATTTTTCATTTTCCTGTGTGATTTCCGCAATCGTTTCGCCATAGCCAAGCTGACGCAGCATCGTGCAGACATCAAAGCGTCCCCAGAAGTGCATGGGAAACAGCCTTTTTGCACCGACGGTCTTGAGAAAATAATTGACCGCCCAGAAATATTTATCCTGTAGGCGCAAATCCGCAGGGACAAAGGCAACGTCTATTTTCTCGCCCTTCAGCCGATTGATTTCCGTCGTATAGCTTTTTTCGATATCGGCGTTGAACGCATCGGGTTCGCCATTCCAGTGCCACCAGTTCAAATCGCCTGCGTGGTAGATGGTTTTGCCATCCGCCTTGACCAGAAACGCCACGCCCTCATCATTGGACCTGAGCGTTTGGATGGAAATGCCGTCAAAATCGTACGTCCGATGCGGCTCGGCGCGGAGGACTCTGCCTTCAAAGCCTGCTTCTGTCCGCACATCAAAGGAAAGCACATAGCGGACATTGGGGAGCTTTGCCCAGGAAAGAATCCGTCTGTCATAATGGTCCTCATGCGCATGGGAGACAAAGACGAAAACTGCTTTATCGGGGTATGCGGCAGGGTCGAAATACGCTTTTCTGCCGCCCTCTGTATAATAATCAAACAAAAGCACCTTTGTTTCGGTTTCAACGGAAAAGCCGCTGTGGTGCAGATAGGTTATCTTCATTGCAGTCACTCCTTACTTTCTGAAATGTCATTAGTATAGCACAGGAAAAAGAGGCGCGCAATGTGCGCGCCCCTTGGGAATATCGACAAATCAGGCGGTCTTCTTCGACCAGAAGCCTTCTCTGCCCTCGGTGATTACGGTGTTTCCGTTTGCATCTGTCCCGAAGAACAGTGTCACGCTCTGCCCGCCCTTTCCGCTTTGCAGACGGGAAAGCCATTCCTTCGCGTTCAGCATGGCAGGGACTTCGCCTGCGCCGCCAACGGTAAAGGCTGCATTCTCCGCAACGGGGAAGGTGGTCGTGTAGTCAAGATTCAAATCGAAATAGCCGTTATTCGTTCTGCCTGTGGCATCCTCGATACGGATTTTTCTGGCAACGGTGACGGTATTCGCATCCTTGGCAGGGGTAACGGTGCAGAACCAGCCATCCGTAGGTGTTTCGTCATACCAGCCATCCCAAGCAGGATTTTTCTTATAAAAGGTAATCCTATGCGGATCGAAATCATCATTATAGAGATGGAAGGTTTCCGGATAGCAGGTGTCCTCATTGATTTTCTGTGCATCCGCCTGCACCTCGCAGGTAAAGCGGAAATAGGTATTTCCCTCTTTTTCCTCATAATATTCCTTATAATACACCGCATACACAGACTGCCCAGCCTCCTTCGCGCGCTTGATGTAGCCTGCCTCATCGGGATCGCGGAAGGGATTTCTATAATGCATATTCAAGCCGAAATCCACGGTTACCTGTTCTCTGCCGTTTGAAAGAGGGGTGCGTGTCACGCTGATGCGGTTAAAATTGAAGGCCTCCAATTCATACACATCCCAACCGCTTTGGCTGATAAAGCCGACCACGCTCTGCGAAAGAAAGTCCCAGATACCTTCGTCCAAATCCGATTCTGTACGGGAAATGCTAGGATGCACCTTGCCGTCCGCCCAATAGAAATTGGAGGTGAGATAGCCGGCGACAACGGTTTTTCCGTTTTCCTCCCCGAATTTCAAAAGCTCCTTCATGGTGTAATAAGCAGGCTGGCTATCCTGCATGGTATAGGAACCCACCCAAGGGCTGGAGCCGCCGATGACATAATTCCAATCCTCGCCATCAAGCGCCTTCTGCTCTGCGATAAACTGCGCCTTGGCAGCCTTGCCCATCTCTTTATAGCGGATTTTGCCATCTCTGTCGGAAAGAGCTTCTGCCCACCGCTCAGTCAGCTTGCGCTGTTCTGCGGTCAGGGTACCTTGGCTTGCTGCTGTATCCTGCGTGGACTCCGATGCTTTCTCGTCCTTCCCACAGCTGATGAGGCAACCGCAGGTCAATGTCAGCACAAGCATAACAGAAACCAGTGCCATGCCTTTTTTTCGTTTGCTTTGATTCATAATCTCCACCAGCCTTTCCTGCAATGCCCGTTTCCCATCGGTGAAGCAGGTTGTCAATGCTGCCTGTTTTTCGATGCTGCGCTCCGCCTCCTGCAAAATCATCAGACCATACGCCTTGCGATACGCCGCATCCCTGCCCTGCACCGCCATGCTGTCGCAGGAAATTTCCAAATCCCGCTCTGCACGCTTTGCCATCCGCCAGACCAGAGGGTTGCACCAATGGATGCTTCTTGCGGCAAGCAACAGCAGCTTATACCACAAATCCTTCCGCCGCCAATGGATCAGCTCATGACGGAAAATCATTTCCAACTCCTGCGCGGTGTAGTGCTCATGGGGCAGATAGACAGTTGTGCGGAATAAACCGACCGCCATAGGACTTTCCAGCACAGGGCAAACCATGAGCCGCGGCTGCGTTTTGCCTGCCGTTTCAGCGAAAAACGCCTTTGCTTCGGCAGAGGGCTCCTTCTCCCAACGGCGGAGCAGGGCTTTCATCCGAAAAACAGAAACCACTGTCCGCAGGGCGAAAAACAGCACGCCTGCCAGCCAGAGCGCAACGCCAATCTGCAAGGGCTGCAAGGGTTCGGCTTGGGGCTGTTTCTGCTTTTGTGCCGCGGCCGCTGTGCCTTCTGCCTTTGGCGGTGCCTGCACGGGATTGAATTTCGCCTGCACCCATTCATTCGCCTGCTCCTCGGAAATTGCCACATGGATGGGGGCGGTTTCCTGCGGAAGGGTCAGATTCCACGGAATGAGCACGCACGGCAAGCACAAGCCAGATGACATAGGACACCCTGGCGGCATACCGCTTAGACAGGCGCGGCAGAAGCCAGAGTGCCGGCAGAATAATCGGAAGCATCCAAAGGCCGACCTTCAAATATTCCAGAAAAATACGCATAGCAGCTCACCCCTCCGTTTCGTCCTCGATAAACGCCTTCAATTCTTCTAAGTCCTCTTTTGTAACCGAATGATTGACATAAAGACAGGCAACCAAATCCCTGAGAGAGCCGCCCGTCCATTTCTGAAAATAGCGGCGGCTATCCTCCGCGAGATAATCCTCCTCTGTGACGAGGGGGGTATAATAGCGGCTTTTGCCCTGCTTTTCCGTCTGCAAAAAGCCACGGCGCACCAGTCTGCCCAGAAGGGTCTGCAAAGCGGATAAATTCCAAGGACGTTCCTTTTGCAGCTCCTCGCGGACGGCAGAGGTGCTGGCAGGGGGGTCGATATGCCAGACTGCCTGCATGACCTTGAGCTCTGTATCGGGTAATTTCTGTTTTTCCATGGGGTTCACCTCTTTTACCTACAAGTGTATGTTTATTTATAACATACAACTGTATGTCCATTCTGTCAAGCGGATTTTATAAATTTTCCGTAAAAGAAAAAAGCCGCCCTTTGCTTAGACAAAAAGCGACTTTTCATATTTTATTTTTTTTATTCCTTTCTCTCGGAAACGCCGCGGACTGCGCCCGTATGGGGGTCCATGATGAAGCCGAGCACCTCCAGATCCTTTGGCAGCAGCGGATGCTCCCGAATGGCATCGACGGTGCTTTGCACAGAATGATTGATATCCCCGAAGCCGGTCAGCCATTGCTCCACGTTTTTATGGTTTTCATCCACATGGTCAATCGCCTCCTGCGAAATGCCGCGTTCCTTCATCTTGGCAATCATTTCCTTCGGGTCAAGCAGGCGACCGCCGCAGTCATCATGCCCAATGACAACGACCGTATCCACGCCCAGCTCATAGACTGCGACCAAAAGGCTGAAAATGACACTGCCATAGGGGTGCATCACGCGGCCGCCTGCGTTTTTAATCAGCTTGACATCACCGTTTTTCAAGCCAAGGGCGGCAGGCAGAAGCTCCGTCATGCGGGTATCCATACAGGCAAGAATGGCGATTTTACGGTCCGGATACTTGGTTGTGGTATACTTTTCATAGAGACCATGCTCCACGAAGGCACGGTTATAATCCAACATTTTCTTTACGAAATCATTCATAAAAGGGTTCACCTCGTTCATCGTTTTTTCATATTATACTCTTTTTTAAGGATTTTGTCTCTTTTTGTATGGCAAAATATTACAAAAAAATAAAAAGGCACTTGTCTTTTTATGTAAATATGCTATGCTATTCTTATACAACACTAATGTAACTATTTTTATTTCTGTGCGGACGCAGGAACGGGCGTATGTACAGAAAAAGGCACAATCGGTGAAAGCCGATGTCGCAAAGCCAAGGGTCTAAACGGCGAGGGGATTCGCCGCAGGACAGCCGGCTACCGAAATACATATTGTTTCCCTGTTCCGAAACCCGCAGACAGGAAAAGGGGGGTTTTTATGACAGAGAAAAGCAAAGGCAAGAAGCTTCTCACTTGGACATTGGCACTTTCTATGACGCTTGCCCTGCCGCCGGTTGGGGTATTCGCAGAGGATGGTGCCGGGGGCGAAGGCTCTCAGCAGACGAATACCGCGTCTGCTACAGAACAGCTTGGCGGCTCGTCCAATGAAAGCGGAGCAAGCAACAACAAAGAAACAAAACCAGTAGGCACACCTGCGGAAGGCGGACAGAATACCCAAACTGCCCCCCCCTCAGGGACACTTGGTACTCCTACTCCTTCCGGTGAGGAGCAGAACGGTAAAGATGAAACCTTAACGCCAACTGTAGGCGGTGGAGAAACTAAGGAAAGCGAAAGCAACCCTGCTCCTATCAAGGGTGAAGGTGGAAGCGGAAGCGAAAGCGAAAGCAACCCTGCTCCTACCGAGGGTGAAGGTGGAAACCCGAGCGAAGTAGAGTATGCGGCAACCATCGGTGAAACACAATACAATACGTTGAAAGACGCAATCGACGCGGCTCAAGACGGCGATACCGTTGTACTGGCGAAGGATGTAAAAGAAAACATCAATATCAACAAATCTATTACACTGGATTTGAAGGGGAAAACCTTAACAGGCTTAGGTGACGATTCCGTTGTAACCATTACCGGCAGTGACACAGAAGTTACTGTAACAAGCAGCGCGGAAGAAAAAGGGGTTATTACCGGTGGCAATAATCCTTCTAATGGTGGCGGTTTCTCTATTCAAGATGCAACCGTTAGCTTACACAACTTATCCATTACTGAAAATAAAGCAATCGGTGACGGTGGAGGAGTCACAGGCGGTGGTGGTATCTATGCAAAGGATGCAAAGCTAACCTTGGACAATGTTCACATTTATGAAAACACCGCTGATTATGAAGATCATGAGGCTGCTGACGGCGGTGGCATTTTGTCTCTCGGCGGTGCTCTAACCATTAAAAACAATTCTGTTATCGAAAATAATACTGCCATAGATGACGGCGGTGGTATTTGTGCAAGCAATACTTTGGTAAACATCGAGGCTTCTGTAATTCAAGATAACCATTCCTTATATGGCGGAGGACTTTATGTTACTGGAAAAAACTCTTGTACAATTACCCAAAACACACGTATTCAAAATAACCGTGCAGAGTATATGACCCCTAAACAAAAAGAAACTGAATTCATGGTTCCTATTGGCGGAGGTATCTACTGTGGTGACGGACTTGATTTGACGATTCAGAATTCTACTGTTGCCTTGAATATCGGCGGTGAACAAGGCGGTGCTATCGTAGCTTATAGTATAGGTGAGCTAATCTTAGATCATGCTGAAATTACCAATAATAACGCAACTGTTGGCGGTGGTATTTTTGCTTTGTGTACTGCCGCAGCTAATACCCATATTACTTTACGGAACGACTCCTCCATTAACAAAAACTCTGCTACATCTTGCGGTGGTGCTATTTACGGAGCTCCTGTTCTGAAAGGTATACCTTTAAGCATAACTGTTGAAAGCAGTTCTATTTATGATAATGAAGCTGCAAATGGTGCTGGCATTGCAATTTACAATCAATTTGATAAAAAAGATGCAACGATTACTATTAAATCTGGCGGTAAATTGTATGGTAATAAAGCAACAAATGGTTATGGTGGTGGTATTTACAGCCAAAACACAACCATTACTATTGGTGAAAATACCACAAATTCGGATTCTAATGAAGAGGAACCTATTACAAATAATAACGATGCTTCTATCTGCAACAACCAAGCAAGCGTCGGCGGCGGTGGTATTTATGGATTTAACTCAAATATTATACTCGCCGAAGACAATGCACTGTATAACAATGCTGCACAAAAAGCCGGTGATGATTTATTCACGTTTGGCACTAATAGTATGATTTCTCTTGCAGATGCAACAAAGATGTCGGGTGACAAAAAGCTTGCTTCTGATGGCGAGAAAATTACAGGTTGGTTCTATGACGGCTATAAGGATGGTTGGTGTTCTCGTTGGGGCGCAGAAACAGAGAATGGTCAAAAATATTTCGATGCCTATGTAACAGATGAAACCGCTCCTGTCGAATTTGGTCTGAAAGCGGCATACAAACCCGCACCTCCCAGCGGTGGTGGTGGCGGCGGTGGCGGCGGACATCGTCCCAAGCCCAAGCCGACAGTAGAAATTCCTGATGATGACGCATTGGGTCTGAACAACACTGACCACTTTGCTTACATTGTTGGTTACGGGAATGGCGAAGTACAGCCACAGAATTCCATCACCCGTGCAGAGGTAGCGGCAATCTTCTTCCGTCTGTTGGAGGATGGTATCCGCAATGAAAACTTCACACATCAGAATGATTTCTCCGATGTGGCGGCGGATGCATGGTATTGCAGCTCCGTTTCCACGCTGAGCAGGATGGGCATTATCGCAGGGTATCCCGATGGGACATTCCGCCCGAACGCACCCATCACGCGTGCGGAATTTGCGGCAATCGCAACACGCTTTGACAACAACGGCGACAAAACGCCCGTAAGCTTCACCGATATCATCGGGCATTGGGCAGAAGGCGAGATTACGGTTGCGGCGAACCATGGCTGGGTAAGCGGCTACGGCGACGATACATTCCGTCCCCAGAATCAGATTACCCGTGCAGAAACCATGTCTCTGGTAAACCGTGTGCTGAAGCGTCTCCCTGAGACTCCGGCGGATTTGCTTCCCGACATGATTACATGGACGGATAACGCTGATACAAGCAGCTGGTATTACCTGCCCGTGCAGGAGGCAACCAACAGCCATTACTACGAATTCAAAGAGAATTCCAAGCATGAAAAATGGACAGAGCTGCGCGAAACACGCGATTGGTCTAAATTAGGATAAAAAAGGCAATAAAAAAGGAAGGGTTAACATCCCTTCCTTTTTATTGCCTTAAAACCATCAGCTTTCAGACAAAGCAAGCTTTACGGTTGTATCCGCATAAGGTACTTTTACCTCCGGCGAGCCTGCCGCGTAAGGCAGGATATCATAGGGATTATAATACAGAACCAGTGCGTCCTCCGTCAGGCAGAAATTAACTGCGGAGAGTGCTTTCTCGCTGTTCTGCTGATAATACTCAAGCAATTCGCCTACGGTTTCTTTGACATACGCGTCAAATTTTTCCTTCACATAGCTATCCGTATCGGCGGCATTCTTCCCCAGAACCTCGCTCAGCGTAAGCGCTTTATTCTCCGCCAGATTGAAGGTCTTGGAGCTTTTCAGCGTATTGGGATGTGCGCCGTAGGTATTCGCATAATCCAGCTGTGTGATAGAAAGCAGGTTATCCTGATTCAGACTAACCTCAAAGGAGCGTGTGAAAACCATTGGATGGTAATTCTTGCCCTCGGAAGCAAGGACTGCCGCGGCAGAATCCTTAAATTCCGCTTCCGCTTCGGAAATAGCAGCTTCGGCATCCTTTTTATACTGTTCATTTACCGCTGTGATAAAGGCGTTATTGTCCTTATTTTCAATGACGGGGTATTCAAACGCTATCGTAATCAGAATATTTCCCTTATCATCTGTTATATTCTTGGAAATATGTGCGGATGTAACGGCATACTGCCCCTGTTTTTTCTGAATATCCACGGTTTTGGTATCGGCAGACCAATCAACCGTGCAGTCCAGACCTTCGGAAATGGCCCTCAGCGGTACAAGGGTTCTGCCGTTTACGATTTTCGGCGCAACATCCAGCTTCTTTGTTTCGCCATCAACGGTGATTTCGTTTTTGCCGATTTCCAGAGTGATCCATTTATTGCCTCTGTTTGCCGTAACCACCTGCGCGCCATTCTCCTTCGTATAGGAAACGGCACAGTCCAGTGCTTCAAAAATCTTTCTGAACGGCACAAGGGTTCTGCTGTTTTCAATCACGGGATTTACATCAAACTCCATCTGACTGCCGTTCAGGTTTACCGTAACAGCATCCGCCGCATAGACAGGCACTGCACCAAAAACCAGCGCTGCGCCTAAGGCAAGGCTTACGTTTCTTTTTACCGTATTTCTTTTCATCCTAAATCCACTCCTTTTTTATTCCGCTTCAATGGCATCCAGAAAAGCATAGAAATTTTTGAGCCTGCTCCATTCCTCTGCGAGGAACTGTGGTAATTCAGGGGAAAAGAGGATATCCTCCATACCGCCGCGTGCCACAAGCAGAACATCCTTTTTGGGATACCACGCCTGCAAAAGCGGGGAAAGCGTTTCGTTTTTGAATTTTTTATATGCTCTCCCTTCCAGATGGAAAAGAGGGTCTTTCTCAAATTTTTTCGCCATACGTTCAAACGCCGCAGGATTACTTTCGATTTTTCTGCGGTATGCCGCAAGGAAGGCAGACGGACTGCACCACATGCCAAGGCCATGCTCATAGCCTTCGGGGTTCAGCTCGAAATAGAAGGAAGGGCGTTCTTTCCATGCCGTTCCCTGCAATGCCGCATCATACAGCACAACCCAACGGCTTGCGCGGTAAGGGCTTTTATCCTTGGAAAAGCGGATATCGCGATTGATACGGGAAACGGAGCATTTCATTTCCCTGCCACCGAAGGCTGTGCTTTCCGCCACAAGCGCCGCCGCAAGGCTATCAAAGGGTTCCTTCAGCACGCGCTTATAGCGGTCGCGGTTTTCCTCCATCCATTCGCGGCTGTTATTCATCCGCAGCTCCCAGAGGAAATCTATTGTTTCCGCGGTAAAGCCTTCAAATGGTTTCATGGCTTAAAACTCCATTTTTTCCTTCAGATAAGGAACCAACTCTGCGATAGGCATTCTTACCTGTTCCATGGTATCTCTGTCACGCACGGTTACGCAGTGATCCTCAACGGAATCGAAATCGTAGGTGATGCAGAAGGGTGTGCCGACCTCATCCTGTCTTCTGTAGCGCTTACCGATAGAGCCTGCGTCATCATAATCGCAGTTAAATTCCTTCGCCAGTGCTGCATAAACCTCTGTTGCCTGCTCATTCAGCTTTTTGCTCAGAGGCAGAACAGCAGCCTTGATGGGAGCCAGTGCGGGATGGAATTTCAGAACGGTTCTGACATCGCCTTCGCCGACCTCCTCTTCGTTATAAGCATCGCACAGGAATGCCAGCGTTACACGGTCCGCACCAACAGAGGGCTCGATGCAGTAAGGCACATATTTTTCATTCTTTGCCTGATCATAATATGTCATATCCTCGCCGCTTGTGTTCTGGTGGCAGGTCAGGTCATAATCGGTTCTGTCCGCAATGCCCCACAGCTCGCCCCAGCCGAACGGGAATTTATATTCGATATCTGTTGTACCCTTGCTGTAGTGAGACAGTTCTTCAGGAGAGTGATCTCTCAGACGGATTGCATCCTCTGTCATATTCAGGCTCAGCAGGAAGTTTTTGCAGTATTTTCTCCAGTAATCCAGCCATTCCAAATCTGTACCGGGTTCGCAGAAGAATTCCAGCTCCATCTGTTCAAATTCTCTGGTACGGAAGGTGAAGTTACCGGGTGTGATTTCGTTACGGAAGGATTTACCAATCTGACCGATACCGAAGGGCAGTTTTTTTCTTGTGGTTCTCTGCACATTTTTGAAGTTTACGAAGATACCCTGTGCGGTTTCGGGACGCAGATAAACCACGTTTTTCGCATCCTCTGTTACGCCCTGGAAGGTCTTGAACATCAGGTTAAACTGACGGATATCTGTGAAGTTATGTGCGCCGCAGGAAGGGCAGACAACCTGATTATCGTCTACAAATTTCTTCATTTCTTCATTTGTCCAACCGTCTACAACTACTTCGGGCATATCATGGGATGCCATGTGGTCTTCAATCAGCTTATCGGCGCGGAAACGCTCCTTACATTCCTTACAGTCCATCAGAGGGTCGGAGAAGCCGCCAACGTGACCGGATGCCACCCATGTCTGGGGGTTCATCAGGATTGCACAGTCAACGCCGACATTCTTGGGGTTTTCCTGAATAAATTTCTTCCACCATGCTTTTTTCATGTTGTTTTTCAGCTCTACACCCAGAGGGCCATAATCCCATGTGTTTGCCAGACCGCCGTAAATTTCGGAACCGGGGTAAACAAAGCCTCTGTTTTTTGCCAATGCTACGATTTTTTCCATAGATTCTACTGCCATTTGAATTCCTCCTTATTTCTGTGGGACTCACCAATGTATCTTGCAAGGGACGAATAGAAACTAGAAAAGCTCCCGTCTCCTCGCTGTTCAGCAAGGGACGAAAGCTCTTAAAATCTTCCGCGGTTCCACCCTCGTTGATTGATGCCGACGCATCAACCCTCTCTTGTGACACTGCTCCAAAGTGCCCTTCTCTGTTTCGCACCGCTGTCTTGCACCAACCGACAGCTCTCTGCAAATGCTCCGCAGATACTCCTCTTCTTCATCGCAGTAATGATTAACTTGTGGTTTATGATAACGCTTTTCTCTTTTTCTGTCAAGGCAAAAAATTGCACTTAAATCCATGTATTTTTCCGTCTTTCTGCAAAGGAATAGACAAAAAATGTACGATACTTTATTCACTGTTCAAAAAAATCGCGTGTTTTCAGCCTTATGCCCATGTGAACCTCCATATATTTCCGCAGGATAAAGGTCAGCTGTTCGAGTGCTTCGGCAGAAAGCTGAAAGCCAAACGCCGCGCGGCTCTCTCTTTCCAGCACAAACCGAACCGCCCTTCGGACGGCATCCAGCACAAAAATGCTATCCTCTGTGCGGTGCTTTTCACAGTAAAACGCACCCATCCTGCCATCAAAATAGAGTGTCCCCTTGCCTTCGCCGCAGATATGGCATACATCTGACGCAAAGAGCCCATTCAGCTGCAAAAGCTTTAATTCAAAGATACGGGAAATCAGCTTCGGCGGCAGAATACCCCTATCCATCACAAGAAAGGCATAATACAAAAGCTCCAGCACAGCATCCTGCTCCATACCGGCAGGGCAGCTGCGTTCCGTCAGCTCCGCCAGATACATGCCCTCGGAGAACTTATCCATATCCAGCCGCAGACCGTAAAAGCTGTTTTTCAGCTCCGCCTGCGTGACGGAATAAAAGCCCCTACCCTCATAGACCACAAAATCGGCATAGCAGAACAGCTGCGTTGCCGCCAGAAGCTTACTTTTCGCCCTTCTGGCACCACGGGCAGAAAGCAGCACGCGACCCACGCCCTGCGCCAGAAGCACAATCTGCTTATTGCTTTCGCCCTTTGCCTGCTCACGCAGGACAATGCCACGCAGCTTTTCCGTTCCCATAGCCGACCTCGTTTCCTTCCTAAAGCACTGAAAAAATGCTTAATAAAAATGCTTATGCCTTGACGCTTCCTCTATACGGCGGCGCGGATTTTGCGATTCCTTTTCCGCCTGTCTGCGGTAGCGCAGATAATCCGCCACCTGTCCTGTCTGCAAAAATCTCTGCCAATGTTCTCTTTCGTTCATACAGCACATCCCCTTTCGGGAATAGGATATGGAGAAAGAAAACCGCCCATACTATAAAAAACTTGCCATTCAAAAACCTTAAAACCTTTTTCACGGGACTCTGTCCCGTACCCTGACAGGGGAATGTGGTCAAAGTATCTTCCCTTCGGGAAGACGGCTACGCCGCCGCCTTATCTTGGCGGTACTCTTACCCCTTGACCCCGATTTGCAGAAACTGTCGTTTCTGCGAGAATAATTATATTTTTTTGCGCCGCAGGCAAATAAAGTTTGGATCAAACCTTTTCAAAGGTTTGCAGGTGTTTGAGGGCAGCGCCCTCAAGGTCTTTTTCGCCTTGCAGGCTGATTTTTAGAGAGTCTGAGAACCTTTTTTGAAGACAAAAAGGTTCTCAGTTATCGCTCTTTTTTAAAACAAAAACCCGCTGTATCCAACAACGGGTTTCGAGTGTCTTATTTCAAGGTGATAACAACATTTCTATAAGGTTCTTCGCCCTCACTATATGTTGTAACGAATCTGTCATTCTGCAATGCAGAATGGATGATTCTTCTTTCATAAGGATTCATAGGCTCCAGCACAACATTTCTCTTTGTATGCTTTACCTTTTTCGCCAGATTGAAGGCAAGGCTTTCCAGTGTTTCCTTTCTTCTCTGACGATAATTTTCCGTATCCAGCATTACGCTGATGTAATAAGGGCTTTTCTTATTAACAACCAGATTTACCAGATACTGTAAAGCATCCAATGTCTGCCCTCTCTTGCCAATCAGGATGCCCATATCATCACCTGTCAGATCAATATACAGGTGCTTGTCCTTCTGCTCTGTTTTGATTTTTACAATCAGCCCCATGCTCAAAAATACTTCTTTTAAGAAGGTTTCCGCTTCCTTTTCGGGATTGAAGTTTTTCTTTACCAGAACAACGGCATCCTTGCTGCCGAACATTCCCAGAAAGCCCTTGGAGCCCTCATCAATGACTGTGATATCTACTTCCTCACGAGCTGCGCCCAGCTCTGCCAAAGCAGCCGCAATGGCATCATCCACAGTCTTTGCGCTTTTTCTAATTTCTTCCATTACTGTGCTGCCTCCTCTGCAAATTTCTTTTTATAATGCTTAGACAAAATTACCTGCTGCAAAATACCGAACAGGTTAGAAATCGTCCAGTACAGACCCAGACCGGCAGGCATATTGATTGCGAATACACCCATCATGATAGGCATGGTATACAGCATAGATTTGGTCATTGCTGCCGCAGGATTGCCGGGGTCGCTGTTCTGGGGGTTCATCATCATCATGATTTTGGACTGCAGCCATGTGGTGACACCTGCCGCAATAGGGATGATGATACCGGGGAAATGCAGCCCTGCCTTACTTACCAGAGGAATGGTCAGGAAGGTTTCAATGCTGCTTTTGGTTGCCAGAAGCGGCACCAGAGAGCTGCCTGCATCGCCGAGGTTTTGCAGGATAACATTCCAATCATCGGGCTTCAGATAGTTAACCAGCATAACCACCTCATTGACCTGCCTCATATCAATGCCATCCTTGATGATGGCAACATTCTTATAGGCATTGGCAAATTCCTGTGCGTAGGGATGGAATACCTCCATTCTCAGGGAAACGGGGATATTTACGATTGCATTTGCAATATCGGTATAATTATGACCGATAACGTCTACATAAACATAGGCATTATGGAACAGATAGAACAGTGCATACAGAATGGGCAGCTGAATGAGCATCGGCAGGCAGCCGCTGACCATGCTTACGCCGTTTTTCTTCTGAAATTCCTGCATTTCAAAAGCCATGCGCTGCTGTGACATCTGATCTGTTTTGCCTTCATATTTCTTCCTGATCTTCATCAGCTCAGGCTGCAGTGCCTGCATTTTAAAAGAAGACTTCTGCTGCTTCACCATCAGAGGAAACAGGATCAGTTTCACGATTAAAGTAAAGATAATAATTGCCAGACCCAAAGAGCCTGCGCTTGTGTTGCTGTGCAAAAGTTCAAACAGCAAATTATACACTTTCCCCATCAGATCGGCGAATGGTCCGACAATCTTACCGGGCTGTCTTACGGAAGGCAATGCTTCCAGCAAATAGGGTAAATAGGACATTTTTTCCTCCTTCAACAAACAATACGAGATCTTCGCCCCGAAGGACAGTTATTTTTCTTTCTTCTCAGGCACGGGATCATAGCCGCCCGCATGGAAGGGATGGCATTTCAACAGTCTCTTAATGGCCAGATATGTGCCCTTTATCGGCCCAAACCGTGTGATGGCAATATACGCGTACTGGGAGCAGGTAGGGGTGAATCTACAGTTTTTTCCCAGATGCGGCGATATTGCTGCCTGATAGAAACGAATCATCAGCAGAAAGAGCTTCTGAAAAAATAAGGAAACCAGATTTACAAGAGAGATGATTTTCTCCTTCATTGTGTCCCTTCTTCCTTCTCTTCCTTTCTGCCTGCTTCTGATTTTTCCTGACGGTCCTTTCTTTCAGACGCGCTCAGCAGAAGCTGTTGTTTTTTGAAAAGATGCCGCAGGGAACGGCACACCTCATGATAGGACGCAGCAGCGCAGGAAACGCGGGCAATGACAACAAAATCATAGCCGGACTTCACTTCCTCCTCCATGCTGCGGTAGCTTTCCCGAATCAGGCGTGTCACATGAGAGCGCACCACGCTCTTGCCCACCTTTTTGCTGACGGAAATCCCCAGCCTGTTGTGGTCATGTGTTCCGTTTTTTACCATATATAATACCAAATGGCGGTTGGCGATGGATTTGCCCTTCTGATATACATGGCGAAACTGAAAATTCTTCTTTAAAGATTCTGTAAACTGCATCACGCAACCCCCCTTTACGGCCGCCGAAAAATTTCTCCATCATGAACAAAAGGCCACACGAAATACGCTGCGGCCTTAAATACACATGAAAAAAATTATGCGGCTAATACTTTTCTACCTTTTCTTCTTCTTGCAGCAAGCACTTTTCTGCCGTTTGCTGTTCTCATTCTTTTTCTGAAGCCATGTTCTCTGCTTCTCTGTTTTTTCTTAGGCTGGAATGTCATTTTCATGGTTGTTGCACCTCCTTCAATTTCCGGGTTCTGCTCACCCTTTTTATGAGCACTGCCCCTATTATAGTAAAAAAAGCATGGCACGTCAAGAAAAAATTTTTCAGAAAAGCCCTGTATTCTGCGGATTTGTCCACATTTCCACAGGAATTTCATAAAAAATTTTCGACAGAAAAGGTATATTTAGATTTTTTCAAAAAAGTTTTACTATATCTTGTATACAATATCTGTTTCTGATTTTTTTGGACAAGTTTTTCATTGAACCTGTGGATAACTTTTGCTATACTAAAGACAATCACGCCCTTCTGTATATTTCCACAGGATTCACAGCAACCAGATTATGTTATCCACAGCTTGTGTATAACTTTGTTGATAACTTTTTCTTTTTTGTAAAAAAACTGTGGACTTTCCGTTCGGTAAATTATAGGATAAGCCTGAGAAAGACAGGCTTTGCAGCATTGTGAATTCTGTGCAGAAGGAAAAGAAAGGAAGCTGTGTATAACATTGAAAAAAAAGAGGGTTTTCCCCGTTTTTCACAGGGATATCCCCTCTATCTGTGGATAAGCAGCAGGTAAAAAAATAAAAAGAGGAGGTCATTGCATGGAACTGGAACAGATTTGGGAAGAAGCACTCAAAATGATTGAAGAAGAAACCTCTCCTGTCAGCTTCGCAACCTGGATTCAGCCGATTGTCCCCTGTGGCATTATCGGAAATAAAATTATTTTGCAGGTAAAGGAATCCTTTCTCAAGGAGATCATTGAAAAACGGCACCTGCCGCTGATTCGCACTGCGATTAAAATGGTAACAAAAAACGAATATGACATCATGATTACGACGGAGGAGGAGCAGAATGCAGGCAATCTCCATAACCTCGCGGCGGAAAAGCCCGCAGAAAATGAGCTTGCAAGAAACCTGAACCCGAAATATGTATTCGATTCCTTTGTTGTCGGCAACAGCAACCGTATGGCACATGCCGCATCCCTTGCCGTTGCGGAATCCCCGGCACAGGCGTATAATCCCCTGTTTTTATATGGCAATTCCGGGCTTGGCAAAACGCACCTGATGCACTCTATCGGGCATTTTATTCTGGATCGTAATCCACAGGCAAAGGTGCTGTATGTCACGAGTGAAACCTTCACGAATGAGCTGATTAACTCTATCCAGAATAATAAAAACGAGGAATTTCGGAATAAATACCGCAATATCGACGTACTGATGATTGACGATATTCAGTTTATTTCCAAAAAGGAAGGGACGCAGGAGGAATTTTTCCATACCTTTAATGCACTTTATGAATCGAATAAACAGATTATTATTTCCTCCGACCGTCCGCCGAAGGAGATTAAGACACTGGAGGACAGACTGCGCAGCCGTTTTGAATGGGGTCTGATTGCGGATGTACAGCCGCCGGATTATGAGACAAGAATCGCGATTCTGAAGAAAAAAGCAGAGCGGGATAACCTGACCGTGCCGGACGATGTAATGGCGTATATTGCGAAGAATATCGCATCGAATATCCGAGAGCTGGAGGGTGCTTTAACCAGAATTGTTGCCTTTGCAACGCTGACAAATCAGGATATCTCCATTGCACTGGCGGAGAACAGTTTAAAGGATATCTTCAGTGAAAATTCCGCGACACCATTGACACCGGAGCTGATTCAGCAGGTGGTAGCGGAGTATTATAACATTCGTGTGGAGGATATTCAGGGGAGTAAAAAGCCGAAGAATATCGCATTTCCAAGACAGGTATCGATGTATCTTTGCCGGAAGCTATTGGATATTTCCCTGCCGAAGATTGGCGAGAGCTTTGGCGGCAGGGATCATACAACGGTCATTTATGCCATCTCGAAGATTGAGAAGCAGCTGGAGAGTGACGAGGGCTTACAGAAAACCGTCCATGCGTTAGAGAAGGAGATCAAAGAATCGTAAAAGCTTTCCTTAGGGACGCTGTCCCTAAGAACCCTGGCAGGGGAATCATTCCCCTGCACCCCGATTTGCAGAAACTACCGTTTCTGCGGAATAAATAAATAGGAATAAAACGCCATAGGGAAATAATTCCTCAGGGACTCCGTCCCTAAGAACCCTGCTAAGGGGGTAACCCCCTTAGAACCCTATACTTTCACAAAACTACGTTTTGTGAAGGGAAATAAATAGGCATAAAACGCCGTAGGCAAATGGGGTTCCAAGGGAATCATTCCCTTGGTGGGGTTTGGGGCAACGCCCCATAAAAAGCGCCTTCCAAGCGTGTTTTTGAAGGGTAGGTACGGAACGTACCATAGGGAAACTTTTCACAAGTGAAAAAAGTTTCCCCGAAAAGAAATTCATCCACAATCATACTGTTAGCCGACTATGGATAACCTGTGGATAAATAAACGAAAAATCAACGCATTGTGGAAAACGTGGATAACCGAAGCTGTTGTTTTAAGTTGTCCACAGGGTTTTCCAAATATGGTTTTCCCTGTCGTTTCGAGCAAAAGCGGAGTTTTCCACAACTTCACAGCCCCTACTACTACGACTACGGATTAAATCTTTTATATCTTACTTACACATGTGAACAAAGGAGTTGTACACAACTATGAAATTAACATGCAGCAAGGATTTACTGTTACAGTATATCAATATTGTAAATAAAGCGGTCTCCAACCGCACAACATTACCCATTCTGGAATGTATTTTATTAACCGCCAACGAAAGAGGCTTTATCATGACAGGCAACGATCTGGAAATCGGCATCCGTACCGCACCAATCGAAGCAGAAATTCAGGAAGCCGGTGAGGTTGCCATTGAAGCGCGTATCTTCAACGAAATTGTCCGCCGTTTAAACGGGGAATCCGTGACGATTGCCACAGATGAAGACTACGCCGTAACCATTGTCAGCGGTTCCTCCGAGTTTAAAATTATGGGGCAGAGCGGCGAGGATTTCCCGACCCTGCCGGAGGTGGAACAGGAAAAGCTGTATTCTATGGAGCAGGCAAAGCTGCGCGACATGATTCGGCAGACGATTTTCTCCATTGCGCAGGATGGCTCCAAGCCTGTACTGACCGGGGAATTATTTGAGCTGCGGAGCAATTCCGTTCATGTGGTTTCTGTGGACGGCTACCGCATTTCTTTCCGCAAAAACAGCCTTTTGACCGGCAGCGGAGATACAGATGTTATTGTACCCGGCAAGACCTTAGCCGAGCTGAACAAAATCCTCTCTCAGGAGGAGGATGATACTCTTTCCATCTATCTGACAGAAAAGCACATCCTTTTCGATTTAGGGACGGCTGTTATGGTTTCCCGCCTGATTGAGGGGGATTTCATCCGTTATGCACAGTCCTTCTCCGAGGACTATAAAACAAAGGTGGTTATCAACAAAAGCGAGCTGATTCAGGCATTGGAACGTGCCTCTCTGGTTTCCAGAGATAACCGCAAAACGCCTGTCCGCTTGATGATTCGTGCAAATGGCATGGATATCACCGCAAGAAGTGATATGGGGACCGCGCATGAAAACGTAACCGCAGAGGTCGAAGGAGATGATCTGGCAATCGCCTTCAACCCCAGATATCTGATTGAAGCGCTGCGCTCCATCGAGGAGGAAACCGTAAAAATGATTTTCATGGCATCCCTCAGCCCTTGTACGATTTTGCCGGAGGAAGGGGATTCCTTTAAATATCTGATTTTGCCGCTACGGATGTAAAAGGAGGAGAAGAATATGAACAAGGTGTATATTCATACAGAATTTATCAAGCTGCAGCAGGTACTGAAGCTGGCAGGGCTGATTGACCAAGGCTCTGATGTGAAATATTTTCTTTCGCAGGGAAAGGTGCTTGTAAATGGCGAGGTCGCAACGGAACGCGGTAAAAAAATCCGCCATGGGGATATTGTGGAATTGAAGGGTGTCGGCTCTGTTGAGGTGGAGCTGGAAGCCTGAAAAGCAGAAAATCTTGATTTATGTCAAGAATAAATATGCGTTAATTATGTATTTTTAGGAGTGAATCGGGATGTTTACAAAACCGAAAAACGGCTGGACGGAAATCCATCTGGAGGACTTCGAGGGACTGGGCAGTTATATACAGGACATCCCTGTTATGGTATTGGACAGGGGTGTCCAGTCTGTACAGGAGCGGACACCCTTAAAACTATGGTTTGACGAGGAAGGGTCCGCCTTTACACTGACAGCTGACGAGGAGACAAAAATTGTCACAGAGGGTAACTTCGGCGCAGAGGAATACCATATTAAATGCGCCAAGCTGGATTTAATTCGTGAAATAAAAAATGATATCGAGAAATATTTTTCCGACTGGGTGACCTTTTCGGAGGACTACGCCTACGCCGAGGAGGAAGCCGAAGCACAGGAAATTTATCAGAAAAGAGAAAGGCTGCTGCGGGAGCTGCTTGCCGAGCTGGAGGCGGCACTGCAAAAATATACGAAATAAATTTATATTTATAAAAAACAGGTGAAGCAATATGTATATTACGGAGATCTTCCTACAGGGATTCCGCAATCTTTCACAACTGCATATCGAGCCTTCTGAGGGAATCAATGTGATTTACGGCAGCAATGCACAGGGGAAAACGAATTTTCTGGAATCGCTTTATTTTTGTGCCATGGGGCGCTCCATGCGCGGCAAAAGCGATCAGCAGCTGATTGCCTTTGATGCACAGGAAAGCCATATCCGCCTTCTGGTGCAGACGCAGAATCGCAGGGATAAAATTGATGTGCATTTAAAGCAGAATGAAAAAAAGGGCATTGCCGTCAACGGTCTGCCCGTCAAGCGTCTGGGGGAGCTGTTCGGCACGCTTTATGCCGTTATTTTTTCTCCGGAGGATTTAGCTCTGGTAAAGGATGCTCCGACGGAGCGCCGCCGCTTTCTGGATATGGAGCTTTGCCAGCTGAGCAGGGTCTATTATTACGATTTGCAGCAGTATTATCGGATTCTGAAGCAGCGGAATAATCTGCTCAAGGAAATACAGAAAAAGCCATCCTTGCAGGAAACGCTTTTTGTCTGGGACGGACAGATGGTGGAATACGGCGAGCGCATCATTGCCGCCAGAAGGCGTTTTTTGGTGCGTCTGGATGAAATTGCGGCGGAAAAGCTTGCGCGGCTGACAGGCGGCAGAGACAGCCTGCAAACGCTTTATAAACCAAACTGCGAGGATGGCTCGTTTGCCGAGCGGCTGCACCGCAATCTGGAGCGCGATATTCTTTTTGGGGCAACCCAGAGCGGCCCGCATAAGGATGACATCAGCTTTCTGGTGAACGGCAGGGCGGCGAAGGTCTCCGGCTC
>OGMN01001250.1_pt1 | contig 20235 bp, 15 predicted proteins | sample 1573211 | NCBI WGS metagenome assembly OGMN01 (sample SAMEA2581876, study PRJEB24529) | metagenome | biome: Human gut stool | place: China | collected 2011
TGGCGAAGTAACCACAATGAGCAAATAACAAGCATGCTTGTTATTCAAGGAAAGCTCTGAGAGAACGATTTTGCGAATGAGGTTCTGAATAGTTACATCTTCTTACTTATTCAACGACGTGATGAGATCAGAAAGTGTGGACAGATAATCAGATGTCACATCTTTGTCCGTGGACTTGTCTGACGTCTCCGAATCTTTTTCTGTACTCTTTGTCTCCTCCTCACTGTCTTTTGTCTCTGTCTCAGCAGTTTCGGTCTCCTCCACAGACTCTGTGCCCTCTGTCATGTCATTGTCTGACGTAGTACCGTCTCCGGTAAGAGAGATATCGATATTCGCTGCCGCAGAGTTAACAAAAAGCTTTTTATCAAAATCGTCGTATCCCTCTGCCTCCGCATGCAATGTGTGCACGCCATAGGTCAGTACCACAGGTGCGCTGTAATCCACAGTATCCCCATCAATGGAAAGCGTTGCTCCCTCCACATCAATATAAAATATGATACTTCCGGTCTTAGGGCCCTCACCTTTTAATTCATCCAGATCAAGCGTGCAGGTCTCCCCTCTTGCGATCTCCACCTCTGTGCTGCCGCCATATCCTTCATTTGCAACGGTAACCGTATAAGTTCCCTCCGGGATCTCCAGCTTCATATTGTGTGTGATCTGTGCAAAAATCTTACTTCCCACCTGAATAAAACTTCCCTCAAATACGGATGTATTCTTTAACTCCAGAGTTCCCTGTCCGGTAGTGACGGATACGGATAATATTTTTGTTCCGATTCCAACGACACGGATCTCATCTTTTTCGTTCAGGTCGGACAGACGGATTTTTTCTCCATTCGATTCCACGAACAAATCTGCGTCATACGAATACTTGGAATCCGCAATTTTGAAAATCCCACGCTCTGTATCTACCGAATATTTTGTGATATCCGAATATTCCCAGACTTCATCCGCGATCTGTGCCTGCAAGAGCCGTCCTTCGCCATCTTTTTTTCCAATATGGATCACCCTGCCCGGCTCAAAATCCATCGTTGTTGCACTGTTTCCGTATTTATCCAGAAAGTCTGTAGACAATGAATAAACATACAGATACTGCTTTCCTGATACAAGCTGCTTTAAATTCAACTGTTCATTGGTCATGTCATTGCCAATGATCAGATAGAGATCGGTTCCGATCGATGTCTCCGCCCCTGCGCCCTCTGCTTCCTCAGTATCTGCCGCTGTCTCTTTCGCAGGATTGTAATACTGTGCGGTCGAGACCGGTCTTGTCTGCTGTCCACAACCCGCTAATAAAATCATACTTAAAATAATGCTATAATACATGTATCTTAATTTTCTCAACATATCACCTCTTATGTGTCATACAAATCATGTAAATTGCGAAACTCGTAAAAATGTGAATTAAATTGTGAAATATCAACAAAAGACATGAAAGACACTGGGGAGCCGCCGGCACTTAGAAGTCATATTCTGTATTTCATTCTGATTTATCAGAAATGAAATGCAGGATATGACTTCTTAGTACCGCTGCGAGCGACACGTAGCGAGAGCGTGTCTTGAATGTTTTTGTTGGTATTCCACAATTCGACATAACCTATGAGGAGTTTCGCTGTTACCTAATTATATCCTATTTTCCACTTTCCCTGCAAGCGTCTGCAAAAAATGCTCTCTTGCCCCTTCCTGCGCGACCACTTTGCTGAGTTTTTCTGTGTTTCTGCCGGAAAGCCAGGCTTTGTGGGACTGGCTATAATGATTTGCAATTTTCCAGAATTTCTCGGGATACGCAAGGTAAAAATACAAATATGAAAATTCCTGCGGCTTTAGTTTACGCACAGAATCATATGCCCCGATCAACTCCATTCCAAGCGACGTGTTCCAATTATTTTTTTCCATCATCTTCCGCACAAAATTTGAGAGGTCACTCACCCGGATCTGATAGGAAAAATTAAGGAAATTGACGATTGCCACGCCCTCTCTCGAAAAAATGACATTGTGCTGGTTATAATCCCCATGGCAGAAGCCAGTCAACTCCTCACGAATCTCCATATTTTGTAACTGCTCTGTGACAGCTTGTGCCTTTTCAAAAAAGCCTGCAAACTGACGCATAAACATTTCCTCAAACTCATTTTTCTGTTTTCTGCCACGGATATAGTTGCGCACCTGCCGCAATTCACGATTATGTTTTTCATAAAGCAAAAGCAGGGCGTTAGGATTCATTTTTACAAACTCAGGCACCTCGTCCGGATACTGTTCAGTTGCATTATGTAAACCAGCGAGCAGTCTTACCGCATACACCATGTCCTCCCTGCTCTTCGTATCGCACTCGGCTCCACGGAAAACTGACAATAGCAGATAATTCTGTTCCTCTTCGTCCCTGGCAAAAATTTCCCCTTCTTTTGTATAAAAGATCTGCTCTGCCACAATATTCTGCCCCTTCAGGAAATCAAGCATTCCAGCCAGAAATTCCGCACGCTCCACAGAGCCCCTATACTCCTTCAGTGCGCGCATTCCGAGATCTGTTTCACACAAAAAACAGTCCCTTCCCTTCGAAATAGACTTTACCTCCATCTCATATTGTTCTGCTATCTGTTCCGGCCTGATATACATGAAAATCCCCTCCATACGATGAATCTGCGATAAGAGAGCAAATGCTCTCCTGCCGTGTCAATTCATCATATGTGAGGGGATGCGATATTATGAACCTGTTCCATTAATTTTTCTTTCGTGTTGTCCTCCGGGTGTTCCAGCACATACTCCAAAAGCTGTTTCAGCGTCTCGCCGATCGCCTTTCCCGGCTGCATTCCATCTGCGATCAGATCCGTTCCCGTAACCGCAAGTTCCTTTATGGAAAGGCACTGCCGCTTCGCCATGATCTGCTCATATATTTCTTCGTATTCCTTTAAATACTCTGCTTTTTCCTCCCGCCTGTATGCACTCTGTGCCAGCATGTCCGCTCTTTTTACTGCAAAAAGCAGCGGATACTGATCCACACCGTTCCGGTAGATTGCTCTGCGGACCGTCCGCTCCTGCAAAGGCGGATTATCGTCGTGGCATAAGATCAGTCTGCATACCCGGTCGGTTGTATCATTGTCAAACTTCAGCCGCCGCAAAATCTTCCTTGCCACAAGACTTCCTTCCTGTGGGTGTCCATAAAAGTGATCCACGCCATGTTCGTCCGTGGTTCTGCACATCGGTTTTGCCACATCATGTAACAGCATTGTAATACGCGCCACTTTATCCGGCTGTATCTCCATCAGGGCATGCAGCGTGTGCTCCCCCACAGAATAGCAGTGATGCGGATTATTCTGCGGTGTTTTCATCATCTCGTCAAATTCCGGCAGAAAAACTGCGGTAAGTCCTGTCTCATAGGCCGTGCGCAGCAGTTCCGGATGTCCGGACGTGAGAAGTTTTACCATTTCGATCTGAATACGTTCTGCACTCACTTTTGCAATGTTTGGTGCCAGGGAAACAATCGCCTCTCTTGTCTCATCTTCAATAGAGAAGCCAAGCTGCGCTCCAAACCGCACTGCACGCAGCATACGAAGCGCGTCCTCCGTAAAACGCTCCACAGCAGCTCCCACGCACCGGATCACACCGCGCTCTAAATCTCCCACACCATCAAACGCATCGACCAGCCCATCCTTATCATTGTAAGCCATGGCATTGATCGTAAAATCGCGGCGCTTCAGATCTTCTAACAGATTGGAAGTAAACTGTACCTCCTTAGGATGCCTTGCATCCTCATATTCCCCGTCTATACGGTATGTGGTCACCTCGAATCCCTCATGTTCAAGCATCACGGTAACCGTTCCATGCTGGACCCCAGTATCTATGGTATGTCGGAATAACTCTTTTACCTGTTCCGGTTTTGCTGATGTCGTGATGTCCCAGTCCATAGGAATCCGTCCTAACATCGTATCACGGACGCACCCACCTACAGCATAGGCCTCAAAGCCATGCTGTGTCAGTGTGTCAATAATATAAGTTACTTTCTCAGGTAAAACGATTTTCATATACGATAGGTTCCTTTTGTCGTTGTTTTGATCGAATATAACAGATCATCCGCCCTCTTGATCATCTCTGTCATATCATTTTCCGTACAGATATGGTCTCCGGCTGCAATACCGATGGAGCAGGAGATCTGATGCTGTTTATCGATTGAGAATGACTGTCCGAGTTTTTCACTGATCTCCGCCGAAAATCCGTCTGCCTCATCAATAATCTGATAGATACGCTCTGCCTTTTCTTTGAAAATATCCCTGTCATCTGTATAAAGGAAGATCAGGAACTCATCCCCGCCATAACGGCACACAAAACCATCTTTTCCACAGACTTCCGTAAAAATATCAGCCATTTTGATCAGAACGAAATCGCCCACATCATGTCCGTACGTATCATTATAGTGTTTGAAATTGTCCAGGTCAATAAACATCACTCCCAGCTTTGGTTTTCTTTTTTCCCCTGCGATCTCTTTCAGAAGTGCGTCTAATTTGCGGTAGAACCCTTCACGGTTATAGCACCCTGTCAGCTGGTCTGTAACTGCCGACATATACAGTTTTGTATTCATCTCATAAATCTTGTCATAGGCATCAAGCCTGTTCAATGCGTAACGCACCTCACGGAACAGAAGCTGATAAAAGTTCAGATCGTCCTCATCAAGCATATAACGGTTCACCGAGGAATGCCAGTTATCCTTCATCAGCACATAGGTGATGACAATATTCTCGATTTTTGCGTTGTTAAAAAATGGGATCGCCACCATAGAACACACATCTTCATCACCAAAAATCGATGTGATATCCTGATGTTCAGAATAATTGCTGCTGATCTTGGAGATCACAAATCCACCCGCATTTTTCCGCATGGATTTTTCCATGATCTTCATGATCTCCGGCGTCATCTCTTTCTCTGTGTCATTGTAAAGTACCTGCGGCACCCTCTCGCTATAGCGGATATAGACTGCCCGGTCGACGTCAAAATGATTTAAAAATGTCTTCATGACCATATTGAGCATCTCTTTTGCAGTGATACCATTTACATCGATCAGTTTCTGCCAGATAGAAATAAAGTCGAGCTGTTCTTTCTTACTCTTATATGCCCGCTCCACGCTCTCCTGCTTTAACAGATCCTCGATTTCCCTGGTTGATAATTCCTCACAGTCGTCATCTACCGGTGGCAGAAGATCTTTCATATCCTCCGCGTACTCATGGAACATGATACGATGTGTCTCTTCATACTGTTTTAAAATAAACTCTTCCTGCTCATAAAGGATCTCTTTTCCTGCATTCCTGAAGCATTCCATCCTGTTCCTTCGGAACAGCACATAACAGAAAAACTGGTTTCCCTCTGCTCTCTTTAAATAAATATCTGCCTGCTCATATAATTTTAGCGCCTCCTCGTTGTCTCCGTCATGCTGTGCTAATAATGCCTTGGAAAACGTATAGAGGAACATATCATCATCTGCCTTTGCGTAGTCATGCACAGTGGCGAGGTTGTTTTCTGTCTTTTCCTTCTCGAAAATATAATTCAAAAACTGGCGGCAGCTATACAGATACCTCTCACAGTTAAAACGGTTTCCCTGTAAAATGGAAACCAGAGCAAACAATCCATACAGTTTGGACAGGTTGCAGACACGCAGACTGTTCAGATGCAGCTTTTCGATCGCTTTCATACACTGTGTCAGGTATTCCTGCGCCTTGTCATACTGCCCCAGCATAACGCAGTTCAATGACATATTATAATGTACTTCTGCAATATCCTCCGGCTTTCTCAGTTTACATAATATCTTAATTGCCTTGTTGTAATAGCTCTGGGCTCTCTCATTTTCTCCCATTGCACATAAATTATACGCAATACCGGAATAGATCCTTCCGCCCTCCACGCTGTCAACATCTTTCATCGCCTCATAGGTACGGATCGAATATAACAGGGAAACTTCGTACTCGCCATTTGTGGATGCTATCATGATATTTTTCCGATATGCAATGCTGATAAGCTGCTCATTGCCAATCTCTTTTGCAAGCGCAACGCCCTTGGAAAAATAAATCAGAAATGCTTCCGACCGGTACGCTTTTGCCACGATCTCCGGTTTATTGTCGTATGCATAAATATAAATATGCGCCAGATGATTTTTGTAATGGTACGCATTCAGCTTCTCGATCAGTTTATCGCTGATCTCAATATCCTGGGCACAGAAGAAAATATTGCACCAGCCGGACATCTGGTTCTGCGCTTTTAAAAGTTCTGCACGGAACACTAAAAAATCATCCCCCAGCGCTTCTCCGCACTCCTTTGCCTTCTGTACATAAATCATGGCTTCCTCTAACTTTCCAAGATACATGTAAGAAGTTGCCATCCAGAAATTATAATAAAATGCTCCCTCTTTCTCCTGATCCTGCAGTTTTTCCAGATCTTCGCAGGATTCCAGAGCCTTCGCAATATCTCTTTGCAACACCGACACCATAATCTGTAACAGCAAAAGCTGATAATGCTTTTTCTCAGAAATCGTAAAGTTATCAAACTTGATCCGGCGCTCAATCTTGCTCAGATGATGGTCTGCCTGGTCAAAATCCAGAAAGTATACCAGATTATTCAGTTTCCGATAGCCATCGTCACTCTCATAATCAGAGTAATAGTCCATGACATCCGGTTCCATGTTCCTGCCTGCATTTCCGATATGGTACACCATGTTCCGGTCATCCATACTCTCACAGATTGCATCCCACTCTTCATGTGCAAATTCCGGAATCGACTGCACATCATTAACTCCCAAGACAATGCCGATATTTTTATTCTTTGTCTGAAGCAGTCTGTTGGTAAGCTGCATGGTACTTTTCGAAGCAAGCTGGAAACGGTTCAACACAATGACGACCGGACGGATCTCTGATAATTTCTGAAGCATCGTCACGATCGAATTGCGCATACGTTCCTGCTCATACTCTACCTCATCGATCAGGATCTGTTCCGTTCTCTCGCAAAATCCCTTTTCAAAATAACTTTCAAACACAGGTCTCTGAAGCTTGTAGACATCACATTCTTCCATAAACTCTTCCAATGTGCCGCTGCAATACTTATGGAACATCTGCCGGATCAGTCCCAGATATGGTTCATAAGCCTCTGCGATCTTGTTATAAGAAAACTCATGACAGGTAAAAAAGATATCTGTCTGGTCCTTATAATGATTGACACTCTCTAAATCCCATATAGAAAAATCATTGCTATACCGCACAAGGATACTGTTATGTTCTACATTTCCGATTCCTCCTGCGACCTGTTCGATAACCCCATTATAATACTTTTCTATCATACGATCCCCTTTTGCTCCAAAAAAACGCTTGCTGTTTTGTCACATTCTATATCCATTACCGGTTATACAATAAAACGTTCCACATTTTTCTGTAGTTTTTCAGCAGAATGATAGGTTGTCTCTGCCTTCTGTTTAATTGCCTCTGCCTCCTGCACAACGTTTCCTACTTTTTCAGCAATATCCGTTGTTCCGGTAGCTCCCTCTGTCGCAGTCTTGCTGACATCGGAGATAGCATCCATCACTCCGTTAATGGATGCGAGCAGCTGCTCCGATGATGCCGAGAAGTCCGTTACAAGAGAATCTACATTGGCAGCATCACTGTTATAGGAATTTGCCATTTCTGCAAATCCTCCAAGACTCTCCACAACATCATTTCCGACAAACTCCAGCAGCCTCTCTGCATCATTTGCAAGATTCTCAACGGCTGCGGTCACATTGCCAGTCACTTCCTGAATATGGGCAACTGCGGCTTTTGACTGCTCTGCCAATACACGGATCTCATCTGCAACAACCGCAAATCCTTTTCCTGCCTCTCCCGCCCTGGCAGCCTCAATGGATGCATTCAAAGCCAGAAGGTTCGTCTGTCCGGTAATATCCATGATTGATTTGGCAAGAACATTGATCTGATCCACAACCTTAATATCTTCGAGTGCTTTTGTCAGGCTCTCATTAATCTCCTCATGAATCGATCTGGTACGTCTGTCATTTTCGTCTGTATCTTTTTTGATTTTCACAGCACGTTCCCTGATCTCATCTGCCTCGTTAGCGCCATCCTGAGATCTCTCTGCAATACTCTTCGCAGCGCTCTCAATCTCATGTGACATTGCATTCATCTCTTCCGAAGATGCCGCTGTCTCCTCCATACCTGCCGCAAGCTCCTCCGTTGTCGCAGATACATTTTCAATCTGATCATCTAATGCCTGAAGACTTGTATCAATCTCCTGCACCATGCCGGTGATCTCTAATGCTTCTGATTTCACCTCTCCAATCAGTTCCTTCATCTCAGAGCGCATTTTCTCAAGCGAATCTGCCAGTTGTCCAAAATCATCTTTTCTCTTTAACAGATCCTGTTCAAATTCTTTTGAAAAATCACCCTGCGCTATCTCGTTAATGTGGGTAAGGCTCTTTTTCAATGGTTTCACAATGCTGGCTGTGATCAGTGTCAGGACTAAAATTAAGATTACTTCCATGACAACAGCGATTCCGATGATCGCCATTCTGCTGTTGGATTCATAGGAAGAAAATTCATTTTTCACACCCAATACGTCCTCATCAATATCGTCCGTGTAGTTTCCGGTTCCAAGTACCCAGCCAAATGGTTCAAATGCCTTGCTGTAAGCACGTTTTGGAGATGGTTCCGTCTCACCCTCTCTCGGGAATACATAATCCGTAAAACCGCCGTTTTCCTGCCTTCCTGCACTGATGATCGCCTGCATATACGCAAATCCATTGGTGTCCACTGCATCCATACGATTTGTTCCCTCTGTGTCATTGCCGAGAAGGACTACGTTTGTTCCATCATAGGTATCTACCCAGAAATATCCATTATTGCCGTAACGCAGATCACGAATCTGGTCTGCTGCAAGTTTTTCTGCCTCGTCTAAGGTATATTCACCTTTTTCATACCGATTGTAAATGCTCTGGCAAAGAGATATTACATTATCTACCTGTGCCTTGATCTGTTCATCATACGAGGAACGCATATCATTCTCGATAATGTCTAACGCATTATTTCCAAGTCCTGACAGGCTTGTGTTGGAAATGACGGTGCATAGTGCCAGTGCGATCAGTGCGATCACCATTACAATAACTAATTTTGTTCTCACCTTAATATTGTTCATACCCATACCTCCTACTACATCTTTTTTATTTTATGAACCCAATTTTAAATCCTATTTGTATTTTAGCACATTATGCTTATTTTACCACTCTATTTTCGACATTTTTCGTGATTTTATTCTATTTTTCGTTACTGTTCACTCATACTTCGTTCCAGTAACGATTCGCTGACTCATTTCAGTTTTTGCTTCACAAAAGGAGTCTGCTCACTCCTGAATCACTTTCTTACGCAGCAAAACAGCAAGTGTTTTACTGCTGAGTGAACAGTAACTATTTTTATAGCAAAAACGCAGAAGTTATTTGTAACTCCTGCGTTTCTGTCTCAGATGAGAAATGGATTCCTGATTTCGAACTCCATTTTTTTATGTGTCTTTGGATGTTTAAATCCGATTTTATAAGAGCAGAGTAAAAGACCGTTTCCACTCCGTGTCATTGTCTCTTTAAAATTATACTTCGCATCCCCAACGATCGGGATTCCTGCATTTGCTAACTGTACCCGGATCTGATGATGTCTTCCGGTGTCTAACCGGATCCGGAGAATGGCGTTCGTTTTATTCTGTGCAGTCACTTCATAGTCCAGCCTTGCTGACTTTGCGCCCTCCGTACTTTTAGATACCACTTTTGAAGTGTTTGTTTTTCCATCCCGGAGCAGGTAATCTTCCAATGTACCTTTTTTCTGTTCCGGCACACCGTCTGTCACTGCATAATAGAATTTATCTGCCATTTTTGTCTGCACCTGACGGCTTAAATCCGCCGCAGCCTCCTTTGTTTTGGCAAAAACCATCACTCCGCGCACCGGCTGATCCAGCCTGTGTACCACCCCGATATACGGCTGTTCTCCCTTTCCAGCACGGTAATTTTTCAGAAGGCTTTCCATGTCCGCCTGTCCTAACCGTTTTGTCTGCGCCGCAACCCCCGCCGGTTTTTCGCAGACAATAACCTCCTCATCCTCGTATAAAATATTTATGTCCATGGCTGATGATCTCCTTTGTTATTTATGTGACATTCCCCTTGCTGTTTTTATCTGCTTTGGTTCATTGTAGCATGATTCTTTTGTTTAGGCTACTGTTGTGGAGATATGAATGAATGCTTTTATTCATTTTTTTAGTACTCATAATATTTAAAATTTTACTATTTTCTCCATTGCATTTTCTGATGTTGGTATGATACAATATTTCAAAGCATATTTTACAAAATCTTTGTGGCTTAAGAGTCATCTGTAATCTAGAAAGCTTTCGGTCAACCGACAATGACCGGGGCAGTTCATTTCGTATCTATGCTTTTATTACCCATTAACCAATTTAAAAGCAGGAGACGGATGAAAACTATTTTTACAATGCTCTATTCTCCTGCCGGAGGCATGATGCATTTATACGCATCTGCCGTCCACCGTGATAAGGAGGAAAGCCTATGGCAATGCGGCCACAAGATCGTTACAAATCAACTACCGCAGGAGCAGTTTCTGCAAATCGCAACTACAAAGATACTGTTTTCCGGATGTTATTTTCAGACAAAAAGAATCTGCTCTCGCTTTACAATGCAGTAAACAGCAGAGATTATACGAATCCTGATGATTTAGAGATTGTTACTTTGGAAAACGCTATCTATATGGGAATAAAAAACGATCTGGCATTTATTATCGATACCAATTTGTATCTGTATGAACATCAGTCAACTTATAACCCAAATATGCCTCTTCGTGATTTATTTTACATTAGCAGTGAATATCAAAAAATGCTGGATCAAAAATCTTTATACTCGTCCAGCCTGCAAAAGATACCTGCCCCTAATTTCATTGAGTTTTATAATGGTTCTGATCCGGTTTGCGATGTTTTTGAACACAGACTTTCCTCTGCTTTTGAACATCTGTCGGGTGAGCCAAAACTGGAGCTGATCGTAACTGTCTTAAATATCAATGAAGGTCACAATGCCCTTCTTATGGAGCATTGCAAAACGCTAAGGGAATATGCGCAATATGTTGCAAAAGTGCGAAAATACACAGCCGACCTGTCTCTGAACGAGGCGGTGGAACGTGCTGTTGATGAATGTATCAAAGAAAATATTCTTGCGGATTTTCTTCGAAAGAACCGCGCGGAGGTTATCAGTATGAGTATATTTGAGTATGACAAGGAAGAAGAAGAAAAGAAACTTCGGAAAGCGGAGTATGAGGCTGGTATTCAAAAGGGTGTCCTTAATACTGCACGTCATCTATTGGAGCTTAATCTGCTGTCTTTAGAGAATATTTCTCGTGCTACTGGTCTATCAATTGATGAATTGAAAAAGCTACAGCAATAACTTAGTAAAAGAAGCCCACAAAACTGCGAGCTTCTTTTTTGATACATTTTACACAAATTACTGTAACAGAGAGAGTACACCCTGAGTAGACTGATTAGCCTGTGCAAGCATAGACTGACCTGCCTGTGCAAGAATGTTGTTCTTGCTGTAGTTAACCATCTCTTCAGCCATATCTGTATCACGGATACGGGATTCAGCTGCTGTTGTGTTCTCTACAACGTTGTCTAAGTTGTCGATCGTATGCTCAAGTCTGTTCTGAACAGCACCGAGAGCGGAACGCTGGGAAGAAACCTTTGCCACTGCCTCTGCAATACGGTCAATTGCTGCTGTAGCATCATCTTCTGTGTCAACTTTAAGATCCTTCACGCCAATTCCTGCTGCACTCATTGATTCGATTTTGACTGCAATCTTATTATCTGCTGCTGAATCTGCCCCAACATGAAGGTTAAAGGAAAGCTCACCATTTACGTCAAACGGTTGAATGTTTTTTGCTTTAGCATCTGCTGCTGTAATCGCAATAGCATTTGCAACTGCACCTTTTTCATTAACATAATAATTAGTTGCTGTTGATCCATCTGCATTTTTTGAATCAGCTATCTGCTCTGCTGATACTTCTTTACCCTTGGCATCGTATAATTTTGTTGCATACGCATAATCTTTTCCAGCTTCTGCTATATCAGCATCTGTCTGATCTCCTGGATTGGTTTCTTTCTTTGTATATACCTTATTTCCCTTTGCTAATTCTTCTTTAAGCTGGTCCGCAGTAAGTACAGCTGTTCCACCTTTTGCATACAAGTCTTTAGCCATTACATACGTACTCTTCATGAAGGAAGCCTTACTTGCAGTCTTTGTATCACCTTTTAACAAATATATTTCATTGAACTTTGTTGTTTCTGATACACGATCAATTTCTGTTGCAAGCTGGTCGATCTCATCCTGAATCGCCTGACGATCAGACTGTGCATTCGTTCCATTTGCAGACTGAACTGCCAACTCATTCATTCTCTGTAACATAGAGTGAACTTCTGTCAAAGCACCCTCAGCTGTCTGAACTGCAGATACACCGTCCTGTGCGTTTGTGGATGCCTGATCAAGACCACGGATCTGTTTTCTCATTTTTTCAGAAATTGTCAAACCTGCTGCGTCATCTGCTGCACGGTTGATTCTGTAACCGGAAGATAACTTCTCTGTGGATTTTGCCTGCTGTCCTGTTGTAACGTTTAACATTCTGTTAGCGTTCATTGCCTGTAAATTGTGTTGTACTACCATAATATAATCCTCCTTGTCTCATCCTTTTGATGAGCTATTATGTTTTTTGGCCGGACTTCCTTTTCCGGCATTATTTATAATAAACAGAGCGTCCCGGGTTGTGCCCTGTCTATTACCAGATGATTGTGCGATGTTTTTAATGAGCTTAACGGCTCATTCTTTCTGCATCTTTTTTTGTTTCCGCTTTCATGCGTTCATTCCATAAAATCTTCTTGATCTCGTCCTGTGCTTCTTTTGAGATCGCCGGTTCCGGATAATAAGTATCTTTTCTGCGCTCCGGATTTTGTTCCACGGTGCTCCTTGCGATTTTGACCTCTTTTGGCGCATCGATCATAAGCCTTCCATGATTTCCAGTTCCACCCACATAAACTACGCGGATGTTGTCTCCGATATTTACATACTGACCTTGTTTCAGTGAAATCTTTAACATAATCCTCCTTGTTTTTCCGAAGGAAAAATCCAATTTTACGAAGTAAAATTTGCCCTCTTGGTGAGGAGAGGATTTAGCCTCCTTGTTTTTCATCGCAATTCCATTTGCTACGTTTTGTATCATTTATATCGTCTTTTCGCTACAATTTGTTAACATCTGTTTTTATATTTTGCTACACTTTGTTACATTTTTACAATAAACAATCTATTCTAACCGCGAATAAAGATTGTTATTTTGTGCACAATTAATAGTAACTTTAATTTTTCCGCAACATTTTGTTACAATTGCAATGTTAATTAACGTTAACATTTTAACTTTTGTTGTCTGATATGCTACACCTTGCTACATCTAAGGCACAAATAAAAATATACTAATAGCAAAGGTGGTATTTACATGAAAAACAAACTACTTCCACAGAAGTTAAAAGAATTGCGCAAAGTCAATAATTACACACAGGATTATGTTGCGGAGGTATTGGGTGTTGTACGGCAGACATACAGCCATTATGAAACCGGAAAACGCACACCGGATGCGGAAGCCTTTTACAAATTAGCAGGGCTTTATAATATTTCCGTTGATGATCTGCTTCATCTGACAATCGATATTGACAGGGAGGAATCTTACGATGCGCCTGCGCCAACACAGGCAAGCAGCGATTTATCAGAATTTCTTGAATTTTTTACTGATCCTTCTAATAAGAAAAAATATATGTTTAACACAAATTTGGAACGGGAATTACTTTTCTATTTTAATAAAATATCTGATGAAGACAAAAAAGAAATTATAGAATTTACGAAAATCAAGGCGAGAAAACCTTTATAAAACAAGAAGCAATGTGCCACAAAACACATTGCTTCTTGTTTTATAATTTAAATCTGTACCCAACCCCCCAGATTGTTTCTATATACTGCGGTTTGTTGGTGTTCATCTCGATCTTTTCGCGGATCTTCTTGATATGCACGGTAACTGTTGCAATATCTCCGACGGATTCCATATCCCAGATTTCCCGGAACAATTCTTCCTTTGTAAACACATGGTTTGGATTTTCTGCCAAAAAGGTAAGAAGATCAAATTCTTTTGTTGTAAACTGTTTTTCCTCGTCGTTCACCCAGACACGGCGTGCTGTCTTGTCAATGCGGATACCGCGGATCTCAATGATATCATTTTTTGCCTCACTGCTTCCGATCAGGCGCTCATATCGGGCGAGATGTGCTTTCACCCGCGCTACCAGCTCACTTGGAGAAAATGGTTTTGTGATGTAATCGTCCGCACCAAGTCCAAGACCTCTGATCTTGTCAATATCATCTTTTTTGGCTGAAACCATAAGAATTGGTGTATTTTTTTCCTCACGGATCTTTTTGCAGATTTCAAATCCATCCGTTCCCGGAAGCATAAGATCTAAAATGAACATGTCAAATTCCTCGGACAATGCTCTTTTCAATCCTGCTGTTCCGTTATTCTCGATCTCTACGGTAAATCCGCTCAATTCCAGATAATCTTTTTCAAGATCTGCGATCGCTTCTTCATCTTCAACTATTAATACTCTGCTCATTTGGCACCTCCTGATATTTTCTGATCACAAAATACATAACGGTTCCGATGGACTCCTTGCTGGTCGCCCATATTTTACCACCGTGATCTTCGATAATTTTTTTCACAATTGACAATCCGATTCCGCTGCCTCCGGTTGCAGAATTTCTCGAAGCATCCGTCCGGTAGAAACGATCAAAAATATATGGCAGATCCGCTGCTGCAATACCCCTGCCATTATCCTCGATCTCCACCTGGATAAAATCGCCAACATCCTTGATACGGATGTTGATAAGCCCTCTCTGCTTGTCCAGATATTTAATGGAATTTCCAATAATATTGTGGATCACTCTGCGAAGCTGTTCCGGATCTGCAATGATCTGTGTCGATCCATCCGTATAATTAAAGTATGCCAGTCCGATATTTTTTGACTCAAGATCCAGTCCGATCTCCTCAATGCAGTCATTGAAGTATTCACCAACATTGATTTTGGCAAAATTGTACGGTATACGGTTCGTATCGATCTTCGCATAGAGCGTCAGCTCATTGATAAGCGTATCCATCTCATTTGCTTTATTATAAATTGTCCGGATATACTTATCCCGTTTTTCCGGGGTATCCGCAACACCGTCCATCAATCCTTCCGCATATCCTTTTACTGCAGTGATCGGCGTTTTCAGATCGTGTGCAATGTTGCTGATCAACATTTTATTTTCTTTCTCGCTATTGATTTTCTCTTCGGCATTGTCTTTCAGCCTCTGCCGCATCTCTTCAAAACTTGTGCAGAGTTCCCCGATCTCATCCCTGCTCTCTGCCTCGATCGTAAAATCAAGATTGCCCTCCTTAATATTCTGTGCGGCAGCCTGCAATTTTTTGATCGGATTGATCAGGCTGGTATAAATCCATACCGTCAGCATACATGCTGTCAGAACAAGGATCAGCACAATGGAAACCATAATATCGATCAGAAGACTTTTTAATTCAGGAACCATCTCCTCTAATCTGGTCACGATAAAAATGCTGCCCTTTGCACCATCCGGATAAACAAAATCAATCTGTTTTACCAGTGCCTGCTCATCACCGTCCATGTATGTCCCGGAATCCGCATTGCCATCGGCACTTCCATACTCTGGAAGCTCCGTCAAAAGCGATGTTCCTGCGCTTTTTCCTATATATACCAGCTCCTGTCCTTTCCGGACGATGAGATAGGATGCTTTTTCTTCCAACTGCTGGTTGATCTTCTCAAGGTATGCTCCATCCTCCAGTTTCTCCGGCTGGTTGTCTGCCACCTTGTATACTTCCCGATAAATCTCCCTTGTAAACCGGCTCAGAAGCTGGACAGAATTGGAAAAATAACTGTATCCGTCCCCTTCGACACCATAGGTCTGCTCGATTGCCCGCATCTGAATGTGCTGCATACTGAACAAAACCAGTGTTGCAAGGAAAATCGGTACAAATATAATGATGCAGAATGAAATAATAATCTTATTCTTAAACTTCATACGCTTTCCTTCTATGAATGTTTATGTTTCTACCCTTGTTCACCCACTTTTGTATCCATAGAAACAAAATAGGCCACAAGGATAAACCCTATGACCTATTATAGCATGAACCGTCCGAAATCCTATGACATTTTCCGAAAAAGATTCTAAACTTTTCATAAATTAATCTGCTCAACGCTGATTATAAATATTTCTTTAATGCTTCCGCCTTATCTGTTGCTTCCCACGGAAGATTTAAGTCTGTACGTCCGAAATGTCCGTAAGCTGCTGTTCCACGGTAAATTGGTCTTCTTAAGTCAAGCATTTTGATGATTCCTGCCGGGCGGAGATCAAAGTTCTCACGAACGATCTCAACCAGTTTTTCATCAGAAAGTTTTCCTGTTCCAAAAGTATCTACCATGATAGAGGTTGGCTGTGCAACACCGATTGCGTAAGACAACTGAATCTCACATTTTTCTGCAAGACCTGCTGCTACAATGTTCTTTGCAACGTAACGTGCTGCGTAAGCTGCGGAACGGTCAACCTTTGTACAGTCTTTTCCTGAGAAAGCTCCGCCGCCGTGACGGGCATATCCACCGTAGGTATCTACGATAATTTTACGTCCGGTAAGACCTGCATCACCGTGTGGTCCACCGATCACGAAACGGCCGGTTGGGTTGATGAAGAATTTTGTCTCTGCATCTACTAATTCTATTGGAAGGATTGGATCAAATACATATTTTTTGATATCCTCATGGACCTGTTCCTGTGTTACATCCTCGTCATGCTGAGTGGATAATACAACTGCCTCTAATCTCTTTGGCTTGCCATTCTCATCATACTCTACAGAAACCTGTGTTTTTCCGTCTGGTCTTAAATATTTTAATGTGCCGTCTTTGCGCACTTTTGTAAGCTGTAAAGCAAGTTTGTGTGCAAGGGAGATCGGATATGGCATTAACTCCGGTGTCTCATTTGTTGCATAACCAAACATCATACCCTGATCACCGGCACCAATTGCCTCTAACTGCTCGTCAGACATTTTGTTTTCTTTTGCTTCCAATGCTTTGTCAACACCCATAGCGATATCCGGAGACTGCTGGTCAAGCGCTACCATCACTGCACATGTATGTCCGTCAAAACCTGTTTTTGCGTCGTTGTATCCGATCTCGTTGACTGTTTTACGAACGATGGAAGGAATATCTAACTGTGCTTTTGTTGTAATCTCACCTGTTACAAGCACAAATCCTGTACAGCTTGCTGTCTCACATGCTACACGGCTCATTGGATCCTGTTCCATACATGCATCAAGGATGGCATCAGAGATGGCATCACACATTTTGTCCGGATGTCCTTCTGTAACGGACTCGGATGTAAATAATAATTTTTCCATTTGTTCTTTCCTTTCTTCTGGCTGTTCATTTGGTAACTAAAAAACTCCGCTGTCACAAACAAGCGGAGTTAATAAATCATCAGATTATCAAATCCTCTTATTGTTCGAACTATAAAATATAGTCTTGGATAAATCATCCAAATATTTGCTCGCTCAGGTAGGCACCTTCCGTAGAGGGGTTGCCGTGACTTCATAGATCCTATGTATCTCCATCACTCTGAATAAGAAAATTTTCCGTAATTAAAAATCTCTTTCTAATTACATCTTATACAATATTGAATTTTCAAATCTGTTTACACAGACTGAAACATAAACTGTTTCAAATCTCACGTGCTATACAATACTATCTAACCGCCTCTCTGTCAAGAGTTTTTTCAAAATGATATACAAACCATGTGGAATGTATACTACTATTTGTTCTTTCTAAAAAACTATATTTTATGGGAATTTCTGCCAGCAGTATCTATTGACTTTCATTTTGTGCAATCTTATACTATTTTATAATAAAATGTATAGATTGGGGTATGCAAATGACAAAATATTATCCAACGGATGAATTAGTACCAGGGATGGTAACTGCTGGAGAAGTCCGTACCAAAGGCGGTCAGTTGATCGTTGAAAATGGAGTTTCTCTCACGGATCGTCTCATTTCCCGCATTAAATTTTATGCGATCCCGCAGGTATCGGTCACAGAAGATCCAATTCCTGCCACAAAAAAAGAGGAACAAGTCGAAGTTCCTTCCCATGTTGTAAAACCGGAAGCCCAGGCACCTTCTTATTCGCAGAAGGTTGTCTGCTCTAAAGAATTCCAGAATTTTCAGATTTCCTATTCCAGAGTAATCGCCACTTACCGCACGGTTCTGGAAGATTGTGTCATCTATCATAAGTCTTTAAATTATGAACAGCTTCTGTCTGATACAAAGGAATTATATTATTCCTGCAAAACATCCTTAGAACTTTTTGATATGCTTCACAATATGCGCTCCGTGGAGGATTCCGTTTATGCCCATTCATTGAATGTCTCACTGATCAGCCGCAGACTTGGACGCTGGTTAAAGTTTTCACCGGAAGAATTAGACACGCTGACCTTAGCAGGCGCCTTACATGATATTGGAAAATTAAAAATTCCTGCTGAGGTTCTCAATAAGCCTGGAAAATATACGGACGAGGAATTTGCCCTTGTAAAACAGCATCCAAAATTTGGTTATGACATATTAAAATCACTCCCATTAGACTCTCACGTGAAAAAAGCAGTTCTCTGCCATCACGAGAGAAGTGACGGCAGTGGTTATCCAACCGGTTTATCTCAATCCGATATTGATGAATATGCGGCAATTGTTTCCATCGCAGACGTATACGATGCCATGACCGCTGCGCGCTCATACCGCGCACCGCTCTGTGTCTTCCAGGTAATTAACAATTTTGAACATGATGGTCTTTCCAAATATAATCCAAAATTTATTCTGACATTCCTGTCCCACATTGCAGGCACTTATCAGAATAATCGTGTTCTCCTCAATGACGGAAGAGTCGCTAATATTGTAATGCTAAACCGTAACCGCTTATCAAAACCGATCATCCAGCTGATGGATGGAAGCTGCATTGATCTTTCGACTCAGCCTGACCTTCACATCCAATCGGTGTTATAACCGGAGTTTAACGGACGTAGTGCCGCAGATTCTGCAGTGCCTTCTCAGGGTTTGAAGGGCAGATATAAGCGTCCTCTCACAAGTCATGATCTTATAGGTTTATGAAAAGAAAAACGGTACAGACGAAATATGATGTTCCTGTTCGCCGGGCATTCCGATAAGCCTCTAAAGAGTCTTATCTCCATGGCTCACAAAGGAAATCATATTTGTCTGTACCGTTTTTCTTTCATTTACATTATGGATGACTTGTGAGAGAACGCTTATACATGCCCAATTTACGCTGTGAAGCGCACCACAGAATCTGCCAATTTACGTTACGGAACTCCCGGTTATGGGATGAGTGCCTATAAAAGAGGTAGAATAAGCTGCTTTAACTTCATGAATATTGTTTCTACAATAATCACAATCACATAAATCTTCACTTCTTATTTGATTGTAATATAATTTAGCTTTCTCAATATCCAAAGTGTTCACCTCCTCAAACTTGAATTGAGATTTCACATATTCTAAGGGATTTAATAATTGTTATATTATGTTATCAAATTCCTTACAAGCCCTTGAAAACACTAAGTTTATCGCAGGAAAGCTTTCCCTTAGGCTTTCCCTTATGTTATATCTTCCCATACGAGTTTACGATCTCTGATAAGGGAAAAAATAAGGGAAAGAAAATTATATAAAACAATATAACACAAAATAAAACTGACATGGTGAACTGATTGAAATGCTTCTGATTTTTTACTGATGATTGAATGATAAGGAGATTCGATACGATGAGAACAATATTTGCAGAATACAATCCTAATCAAAACAGCATTGATGTTTATACCAGTGCAGGCTTTACTTGACAAACTCATCATTTCTTCCATGTCAATACATCCCGGCATACTCATATCAGTTTCTATGCCAGCACATCAAATGTCGAAACTCCGCTTTCCGTCACTCCTATAGGAATTGAAGTACCTACCAATTCCACCATTTTTCCTGTCAGGTCATCTACATCTTTTCCATCAATTTTCAGATTATATTGCCGTTCTTCCTGCTCCTGTTTT
>OGMN01001262.1_pt1 | contig 20021 bp, 13 predicted proteins | sample 1573211 | NCBI WGS metagenome assembly OGMN01 (sample SAMEA2581876, study PRJEB24529) | metagenome | biome: Human gut stool | place: China | collected 2011
GAAGCGGTATCTATTTGTGTATTTGCCTGCCTGTTGGCCTTTTTATTGACCTGGGTATTGAACAGGACGGAAGTTTTATCGTTCGTCGAAGCGGATACGAATTTACTGCATTATATACCGCTGTTATTTATGGTGTTGGGTATTTCTGTTTTATTGGGGTTGGTAGCCGGTCTGTATCCGGCATGGTATATGACCTCTTTCCAACCGGCACTGGTATTGAAGGGTAGTTTCGGCCTGTCTGCTTCAGGACGGAAGTTGCGTACGGCCTTGATCGGTTTCCAGTATGTTGTTTCCATCGGTTTGATTATCGGTTCTTCTTTTATACAGATCCAGAATAACTATATGCGTTCTTACAAGTTAGGATTTGATAAAGACCAGGTAGCGATGGTGACGTTGAGTCAGGATATAGTCAAGAAGTCCGGTGATTTGTTGGTAAACCGGCTCAAAGAGTATGCCGGTATCGAGGATGTAGGATTTGCCAATACCATAGTAGGAGCTTCGGATGTCTATTCTGCCAATGATTTCCGTTATAATAATAAAGAATTGAATAGCGAAATTATCGATGTTTCATGGAACTTTCTGAATGTGATGGGTATTCCCGTCACCAGCGGACGTGATTTTAGCCGTTCGGATGCACAGAGTGATTCTACTTATGCTTGTATCTTTACCAAGCGGGTTCTGGATGTCGTTCCGGATATGGAACCGGGACATCCATTGGAAAAGAGCTGGATGGGTACAGGTAATATAGTCGGCTTTATCGACAATATAAAGGTTTCTTCCCTGCGTTCGTCTAACAGACCGTTGTTATTCAGACTGAGTGCAAGATTTGATGTCTTGCCTGTTTCCTATATCCGCCTGAAAGTCGGAACAAATGTGGAAGAGGCGGTAGCCCATATCCACCGGGTGATTGCCGATATCGATCCGGCTTATCCTTTCGAAGTCGAGTTTTACGATACGGTATTCAATAATCTCTATCATAAAGAACAATATCTGAAAAAGATGATCACCTTGTTCAGCCTGTTGGCTATCGTTCTGTCGATCGTGGGTGTATTCGGTTTGGTAGTCTTTGAGACACAGTACAGACGGAAAGAGATCGGCGTTCGGAAAGTGTTCGGTGCGACGGTACAGGAGATATTGAATATGTTCAATAAAATTTACCTGAAGGTTGTCAGTATATGCTTTGTCATAGCAGCCCCGTTTGCTTATTACGGAGTACATAAATGGCTGGAAAACTTTTCCGACAAGACACCGATCTTCTGGTGGGTGTTTGTTTTGGCTTTTGCCGTGGTGGCAGCTATCACGATGCTGACAGTTACTTTCCAGAACTGGAAAGCGGCAAATGAGAATCCGGTGAATAGTGTTAAAAGTGAATAACTAATCTTGCATCGATATTATGAGTAACATTTTAAATTTCAAATAATTCTTTAAGTTCCTGGGACGTAACAAGGGGTATACCGCCATCGACCTGTTCGGCTTGTCTGTCTCGCTGATGTTTGTGATTTTGATCGCAACCTATGTGGTCGGTGAGTTGTCGACCGACCGTTACCATGAGCATGCCGACCGTATCTACGTTTTGACGGATGGTCAAATGAGCGGTTCGGCTTATCCGTTGGGTACTCGTCTGGAGGAACATTATCCGGAGGTTGAAAAAGTCTGTCATACAATGACCCGTGTCTTTGAAAATACTCCGATCCAAAACGGGGAGAATAATGTAACGGCAAATATGATGCTTGCTGATGCGACTTTTTTCGAATTTTTCAATTTCCCGTTGGTGCAGGGAAGTAAAGAGCAGGCATTGGCGGCAAAGAACTATGCCGTGATCTCCGAATCTTTTGCGAATAAGTTTTTTGGAAATGAAGACCCGATGGGGAAAACGATCCGTATCAACTCTGTTATCCCTGATCAGGATATCCTGTTCAGGATCGAAAATATCAATACCTTAATTCCTGAAGGTTGGATTGCTAACTACAACAGTTATGGAATGACCAATGTCTTTGTGATGGAACAGGAAGGTGCAGATATTACTTCCCGGTCAAAGGATATCATGGATTGGTTCAATACCTTTGTACCGGCATATATGAATGGATCAGCAAAGGGACTTAGCTTCATTCCGCTGACAGAGTTATATTTTTGGGAACAGACCAATCCGTATGGATTTTATGCGATAGAAAGAGGCAACTGGCAGTTTGTGATGATCCTCTTGTCGGTAGGTTTGCTTATTTTGTTGTTTGCCGTAATTAATTACATCAACCTGACAGTGGCACAGACCGGTTTCAGGGCGAAAGAAATGGCCACCCGTCGTTTGCTGGGTTCTTCGAGGAAAGAATTGTTTTCCCGCTTGATCATGGAATCGACTTTGTTGACAACTATTTCTTTCTTAGTCGGTTTGTTGCTTGCTTTCTTCTTTGCTCCTTTTGTAAGTGATCTGTTACAGAAGAAAGTTGATCTGGTTGAAATGATCACTCCGTTGAATGGTATGATTGTGATACTGCTGATCGCCCTAATCGGATTTATAGCCGGATTGTTACCGGCAATCGTTATCTCGAATGCGAAACCGATCGAAGTGGTGCGGGGTACGTTCCGTAAACAGACGAAGATGGTATTCAGTAAGTTCTTTATCGTATTCCAAAATGTGATCACGATCACGATGATCGCCGCCTCTATCACGATGGTTTGTCAGATCGTTCATATGATCAACGCTCCTGTCGGATATAAAACGAAGAATTTATTGGCTATGCGGTCGGTGGATGAAAGGCAGTTATCCGCTTTTGTCGGTGAGTTGAAAGGTTTGTCATGCGTAGATAGGGTCGGGAAGACTCAAGGATTGCCTTTATTCGGTAGTAATAATTGGACTGCTACTTATCAGGGGCAAAATATATCTTTTCAGCAATTCGTTATGGATAAGGAGTGTTACGATATGCTGGGATTGGAGATTTTGCGTGATAACCATTTAACGACAGAGGGCTGGTTCCTAAACGAGCAAGCGATGCGTGAGATGAACTTATCGGAGGATGCGGCCTCTTTTATGCTGGACAGGCAAGAAAGACCGATAGCGATAGCGGGTATCGTCCGGGATTTCTATTGCTTTGGAAATGTGACGACAGGGATGAACCCTGTCATGTTCCGTTTCTTGAAAGATAATGAAGATCCTTGGATGATCTTGATCGAGACACAAGGTGATCCTTTCGCCGCAAAGGAGGCTATCGGTAAAGTATATGAGAAAGTGACCGGACTTGAGTTTGAGGCTTACTTCATGGATGAGCGTTTACAAAACTCATTCGACTCGCAAATCCGTTTGGCAAAGATCGTAATCGTATTCTCGATAATCGCCATCCTTATTTCTTTGCTAGGCTTATTGGCGATGTCCACTTATTTTATCCAACAGCGTTCGCAGGAGGTATCCGTACGAAAGGTATTTGGTTCCAGCAATCGGGAGATATTGGTTAAGCTCGTATTCACGTTCTTGAATTATGTGCTGATCGCTTTCGTGATCGCCATACCTATTATTATGTACTTTATGAAAGATTGGCTGTCTGATTATTCATATCGTATTAGTTTAAGTCCGCTGATATTTATCGCCGCCGGCTTATTCTGCCTCGTGATCTCGTTTGTCTCTGTCTTTTTCCAGAGCTACCGGGCTGCCACGTCGAATCCGGTGGATAGTTTTAGGCATAGGCTTTAGTAACTTTTAAAAGGAAATATCATGAACTCAATCGTACGAAATTTCATTTTTGTGATCAGTCGTTTTAAAATGGCTAGTTTCTTGAATGTAGCAGGATTATCTGTGGCTTTCACGGCTTTCTTGATCTTGTTCATGCAAATTCGTTACGAGTGGGGATACGATCGTTTCCATAAGCATGCCGACCGGTTGTATCGCTTGGAGATCGTTTTCAACAATACAGGGGCGCAAGTCGTATTGAACCGCCCGCTTATCGATCGGTTCTTGGCCTCCTCTCCGCATATCGAGGAGGGAGCGTTGATCAATCAGTGGGGCGACAAGATATATATCACGGTGGATCGGGACGGTGAGCGGATGACTTTCCAAGAGAAGTTCTGCGTATGTTACCCCTCCTATGCTCGTGTTTTTGACTTTGATATGGTGGAAGGTGAGGCGGCGGCATTGGAGGAGAAAGGCCGGGTATTGATACCGGCAAGTATGGCTCATCGTTTCTTTGGCGATCATCCGGCGGTCGGGCAAGTCTTGATTGGGGAGGGGTGGACGTCCGAGGTAGGAGGTGTCTATCGGGATTTTCCCTCCAACTCGATCGTCAGTAATGCGGTCTATCGGCGCATATCGGACAAGGAAGGAGCAGGCGCTTGGATGCAAAACAATTTTGAGTGTTATCTCCGTTTGGATGATCCGGCCTCCGCTCCGGATGTCTTGGCCGGTTTCAAGAAAAATTTCCGTCATGACGGATGGAATTGGAAAACGAGACAATTGCGTTTAACCGCTCTGCCGGATATCTATTTTAAGACGGACACGAGCTACGATTCACAGAAGCAAAAGGGGAGCTATGCCCAGCTTCAGGCGTTATCCGCTATCGCTATCTTGATCGTATTGATAGCGGTCATTAATTTTATGAACTTTAGCAACGCTTTGGTACCGGTCCGTCTGCGGGGTATCAATACGAGGAAGGTATTAGGGAGTCCGGTATCGGCGCTCCGGATGGCCGTGGCCTCGGAGGCGGTGGGAATGTGCCTGTTGTCTTACCTGATCGCTTTGCTGCTGGTTCGCCTGTTGTCGAAGACCGGGTTTGTGGATTTGGTCAGTGGAGGCATTTCCTTGGAGGGGCAGATGCCCTTGTTGATCGCCTGTGGAGGCTTTGTGTTGCTGATCGGACTTATCGCTGGTTGCTGGCCGGCTTGGTATATCACCTCTTTCTCTCCGGCACTGGTGCTGAAAGGAAATTTTGGCTTATCTCCCAAGGGGCGCTCGTTCCGCAATGTGTTAGTAGGATTTCAGTTCGTGGCCTCTTTTATTTTGGTTATAGCGGCTTTGTTTATCACGTGGCAGAATTACAATATGCTTCATACGCCGCTTGGATTCGATAGCGAGCGGATTGTCACCGTAAAGCTAAACCGTAATCTGAGCAGGCAACCGGAGAGCGTGCGTCAGCGGTTGGGGCAACTCTCCTCTGTCGAGGCCTTGTCGTTTACCTCAAGAGTGCTTGGCGCTGAGGATAATTACTCCGGCTGGGGACGTACCTACGTGGATGAGGATATCCAATTCAAGGTGGTGCAGGCAGACTCGGAGATTGAGCGGGTATTGGCCCTTCCTATTCTGGAGGGTCGGGGATTCCTGCCGGAAGACCAGTTGAGCGATGGCACTTATTTGTTCAATGAGGAAGCGAAACGGACCTATGGGCTGAAAGCGGGAGATCCAATCCGGTTGGACTGGGGAGATTTACATCGTAGGGAGAAGATCGCCGGTTTCGTGCCTGACCTGAAATATAACTCGTTCCGGGATAAGCTGGAGCCGTTCGCCATCTTTGTCGGAAAAGATATTATGGCTGGGACCTTGACGAACCTGATGATCCTTGTTCGCCCGGGGACGGACTACCGTCAACTCTCGCTAGACATAGAGAGCTCCTTGCGGGAACTAGATCCTGATTATCCCCTTGATATCCATTTGTTCAACAATATCCAAGAGAACTTGTACCAGAAAGAGCTGCTACTTGGCAAACAAATCTTGTTCTTCAGCTTGATTGCCGTATTTGTGTCTTTGGTAGGCGTATTTGGTGTTGTCTTGTTTGAGAGCGAATATAAACGGAAAGAGATCGGTATCCGGAAGGTATTTGGCGCTACCGTGATGGACTTGTTGCGGAAGCATAACCTATCGTATCTATGGATCGTCATGATCTGTTTCGTGATCGCCTCGCCGATCGCTTGGTACGGCATTGAGCGCTGGCAAGAGAATTTCGCCTTGAAGGCTCCGCTCCATTGGTGGATTTTCCTCTTGGCTTTCCTTGCCATTACGATCATCACGTTGCTCACGGTTACGATCCAGAACTACCGGGCTGCCAGCACGAATCCCGTGGACAGCATCCGGCAGGGATGTTGATATCGGCCCTTCAGATCCCGAACAAGAACGGTAACGGTTTGCTGTCCTTGAAATCTTTGGCGGTGTTTCCGGCGTAAATCTCGCCGTCTGTGAGCGTTAGTTTCTTGATAGGTGTACCTGCCTTGAAGTCCAAGCTCTTGAAATCTACCCAAAAGATATCCGGGCTTAAAGTAGACTCGAAGTAATATACCTTATTCTTCTGGTCGGCTACCGTACGCCAGCGGGTAGAGGAGATATTCGGTTGATCCGGGGTCGTGATTCCCAGAGGTACCGATACGTTACGCATTACGCTGAATACCCCGGCTACCGCTTCCCGGAAATTACTTGTCTGCGGGATGGCGTGGATATAGAAAGAGGCACGCACGAAACGATCGGAAGCTCGGTTCGTACCCGGCAACATGACTAAGCCGCCTATCTGTTGCCAGTAATCGTTTAAGGTTAGTTGCTTATCGTATGTAGGGGAATTCGTCATGACTTGGCATTCCCGTCCCTCGTGGATAACCAAGTTCCCGTTCAGGTATTCGAAGATAGCGCTATTTCCTGAAGCGTCCGAGATCGAGAGATGCAAGGTCGATTTCGCCCCGTTCGGGAGATCCGGATCGTCGATGCGGAAGACCTCCTTGCTTAACTCGGCAACCGCCTCATCTACCGTGGCGAAATTATCGAGTACATACTGCGTCCAGATGCTAAGCCCCATAACCGGGCGGTTATCGTCCGGTCGGAAATAAGATGACTCGGTGAGGAACAATAGGTTGGCTACAAGCCCCTTCTCGTTCATTCCGTCGCACGTACCGATATCATACCCGGCGGTCACCACGCTTCCGTATTTCGAGGTCCATTGGATGGTATTATCGGATATCGCCCCCCTTCTTTGCACGCCCCGGGGGAAGAGGTAAAGGTTGGATTGCGGGTCCTCTTTCCAATCCATGGTACGTCCGGTTACGACCATATTGTCCGGCCCGAGGTAAACGGCCCTTGTACACGCCTCGCTTCCCGTAGGGTTCATGAACATGAGCAAGCCGGCGAAAAGAGAGGCCAGTGTTAAATTCTTTGATTTCATAAGATCTATATTATTAGGATAATCTATTTATGAAACAAGTGGCTTTAAGGAATGTTTAGGGATGGTTTAGAATGATATACGAGATACGGAGCCGTGTGAATAACCCCCATTTCGTTTTTAGGCTTTCATATCGTTGAGCATGCGGAGGCGTTGGGTATGGGAAGCCAACGATACGATTTGATCTCCTTGGACGATAAATAAGTGCGGTTTCTACCGTGATAAAAACATTTAATAACATCCTTTTTATCGGGCTTATTACCTCAAAGGCGTTATCTTTGCCCATGAATAAATAACAGTTTTGGGAGTACAAACTAAAAACAATTTGATTATGTTCTCAGGTATTGTAGAAGAAGCGGCTCAGGTAGTAGCCCTCCAATCCGATAAAGGAAACCTTCATCTGACGATGAAGTGCTCATTCGTGAATGAGCTGAAAATAGATCAGAGCGTGGCTCACAACGGCGTTTGCCTTACGGTGGTAAGCATGACGGAAGATACGTATACGGTTACCGCTATCAAGGAGACCTTGGAACGTTCGAACCTCGGGAACCTGAAAGTGGGCGATAAGGTGAACTTGGAGCGTAGCATGTTGATGAACGGCCGTCTGGACGGGCATATCGTACAGGGGCACGTGGACCAGACCGCCGTTTGTGCGGAGGTGAAGGAGGCGGACGGCAGCTGGTACTATACGTTCGAGTACGCTTTTGATAAGGAGATGGCCCGGCAGGGGTATATGACCGTGGAGAAAGGCTCCGTTTGCGTGAACGGCGTCAGCCTGACGGTATGCAACTCCCAGCAAAACAGTTTCCAAGTCGCTATCATCCCTTATACGCACGATAACACGAACTTTTGCCAGATCGAGAAAGGTACGGTAGTGAACCTAGAGTTCGATATTGTCGGGAAGTATATTAGCAAGATGATGCAGTTTAAATAAGGTTCGAAGAATTTCCTATCCATAAAAGGCTTTAGCGGTATCTGATGATCCCGGCTAGAGCCTTTTCTATCTACAGACAATCTTAATTCCGTGCGTGTACGATTAAAAACGTTTTAAGTAAATTTTCACTAACCAAAACTATCCTTGGTATGTTTATTGTTATATAATTATATGAGAAAAATAGACTAAACATATCAGATTATGGCCTATATCGATTATTACAAAATTTTGGGGGTGAACAAGGACGCTTCTCAGGATGATATCAAGAAAGCCTATAAGAAGTTGGCTCGGCAATATCACCCTGACTTGAATCCGAACGATCCCGACGCTCATCGTAAGTTTCAGGAGATCAATGAGGCGAACGAGGTGCTTAGCGATCCGGAAAAGCGTAAGAAATACGACCAGTACGGGGAGAATTGGAAACATGCGGATGAGTTCGAGGCTCAACGGAAGCAGTACGGCCAGCAAGGTGGCGGCTTTGGCGGCGGCTTCTCGAACGGTGGAGGTACGTATTGGTCTTCCTCCGGCGATGATGGAGAGTTCTCGGATTTCTTTGAGTCTATGTTTGGTTCCCGCCGGGGGGGCGGTGGCCGTTCTAATCATGGGTTCCGTGGACAGGATTACACGGCCGAATTGCACTTATCCTTGATGGATGCGGCCAAGACACATAAGCAGGTGATCACCGTGAACGGCAAGAACCTGCGTATCACGGTTCCCGCCGGCGTAGCCAACGGGCAAACCATTAAACTGAAAGGCCAAGGCGGGCCGGGCATGAATGGAGGCCCTGCCGGTGATTTGTACATCACGTTCATTATCCCGGACGACAGCCGTTTCAAACGGGTGGGAGACGATCTGTACCTGACTGTCCCCTTGAACCTCTATACGGCGGTCTTGGGTGGCGAGCAGATTATCGGTACCTTGGATAGCAAGGTGAAACTGAAAGTAAAACCGGGCACGCAAAACAATACGAAAGTCCGGTTGAAAGGTAAGGGATTCCCTGTTTACAAGAAGGAGGGGCAGTTTGGTGACTTGATCGTCACGTACTCGATCGAGGTGCCGACCAACTTGACAGAGAAACAGAAGGAATTGTTCCGGGAAATACAAAGTCTAAATTAAAAACAGGTGTATTATGCAAACAGATTTAGTTATTGTCAGTGAATACTGCCAGAAATGCCATATAGACCCTTCGTTCATCATTTTGCTGGAAGAGGGAGGTTTGATAGACATTAATATCACGGATGGAGAGAGGTATCTCTTCTCTTCCCAGCTCCGTGATCTGGAACAATACACACGTATGTATTACGACTTGTCTATTAACATCGAGGGAATCGAGGCCATTCATCATATGCTGGACCGGATGCGGAATTTGCAGGCGGAGATACAATCGTTGAGAAACCGTCTGCATTTATATGAACCATTCGGTTTTGATACAATCGAGAATCTCTAGTGTCAAATTGCTGCTAAACAAGGCTTCACTGCCCGATAGCGAAGGGCGTATGCAAACAAATTGAAAATATTTCTTGAAAATGTTTGGAAGTTTGGAATGTAATATATACCTTTGCACTCGCAATCAGGAAATGATAGCGACTATATCGCGGAGTGGAGCAGTGGTAGCTCGTTGGGCTCATAACCCAAAGGTCGTAAGTTCGAGTCTTGCCTCCGCAACTAAAAAGTCTTCAAGTCATTGACTTGAGGACTTTTTCTCTATTCAATCAAGCGATCGGGCGATGCGACCCCGACGGAAACGAATAATAAGCTATGCTTATTTCTTCCGTAAAGGCCCTTTGTTCTTCCAGAATCCCAATTTATAATAGATATAGGTGATTGTAAGCCCGATGCAAAGGCTGGCGCCAATGGCCCACCAGATACCGCTCCGTCCCCAGATAGAGCTAAACCAATAGGCGAGGGGAATGCGTATCAGCCAAAGACAAGTGATGCTTACTGCCATTGGGAACAGGGTATCGCCAGCTCCCCGTAATGCCCCGTTGAAGACGTTCAAGCCGCCGTGTACGATAAAGAATCCTCCCATGATCAATAAATATTCCTTGCCAATCCGGATCACCTCCGGGTCCTTGGTGAAAGCCAGCATCATCTTGTCCCCGAAGAAATAGATGGCCGTGAAGGTTGCTAGACCCAGCAATAGGTTGACAAGCATGGCGAATCGTACCCCGTCACGTACCCGGTCCAAGTGCCCAGCTCCGATGTTTTGCCCGCAGAAAGCAGCTAGCGCCCCAGAGAGGGTTAATACCGCTTGGATGATGATCGTGTCGATCTTTCCCGCTGCCCCGTAAGCGGTGAGCGTATCCGTGCCGAAACTGTTCACGATCCCCAGCAAGGCAATCAATCCGAGCGAGATGGCACATTGCTGTACGCTGGAGGGAAGCCCGATGCGGAGCCCTTCCTTGAACAGTCCCATATCGAACAATAAATCCTGTTTCTTGATAGAGAGCAGGGGATGGGTGTTGTTCACGTAGCCTAGGGCCACGCACATGCCGATCCCTTGGGCGATCACCGTAGCCCGTGCCGCCCCTTCGATCCCCCATTTGAAAACGACAATGAAGAGTAAATCCAAGGCGATATTCAAGATCGTGGTAAGCAGGATAAACAGCATGGGGCGCACGGACTCCCCGACACCCCGCAATATGGAGATAATGCTATTGAAAGTGACGAACAAGAACGTACCCCCTACATAAATCCTGAAATAAGCGACCGCCTGCGGGATCACGTCCTCCGGCGTGTTCGTCAGCCTGAACATCGGCTCGGCAAAAATAATCCCCGCTATGGACAGCAATACCCCTGCGACCAACATGAAGATAAAGAAAGATGAGAAGGCTTTTTGCACCTTATCGAACTCCTTCGCCCCGAAAAACTGCGAGATCACCACCGACGTTCCGCTTCCGATACCGATCACCAGCGAGATAATAAAGTAATAGATGAAGAAGGAAGCCGATACCGCCGCCAACGACTCTTTCCCTAGAAACTGCCCGACAATGACGCTGTCGGTCACGTTATAAAGTTGTTGCAGCAGATTGCCGATCAGCAAAGGGAAAGCGAAACGCAGGATCACCTTCCATACCGCCCCACTCGTCAAATCCCTATTTCCTGTATTAATTTTCAATTCTCAATTCTCAATTTTCAATTCCCTATAGGTCTTTCAGCAGGATATTGTCGTTTGCCTTTATCATATCCTCACGTGTCTTCAGCAGGGCTTTCCATTCCTTGCTGAAAAGCTTGCTCGTGTCAATCTTGAAGTTCTCGGAGCCATACTCGTCCATGCGGGTCAGCAGGTAGCTGACCGTGATCTTATTGACATCGATCGCCGGCTGGTAGTATGCCACACGGTCGTCATTCCCGTAATTCACCTCGATGATGATGTTCAACTCCGTGAGCAGGTATAAGATCTGTGTCGTTATGCGGATAGGGATGCGGTAAGCGTCGGATAGCTCGTCGGCCGTATAGGGTTTCTCGCCTTTCACGAATCGTTTGATGATCAGCGAGGCGATCAGCAGGGTCAGGAAATCCTTGTACCGGCGGCTGATACTTTTGCTGTCCCTCTCAAAGCTGAATTTCTTCACGTTCTGGGAGGCGTACGACAGCTCTGCGCCAAACAAGCAAATCAACCAAGAAAGCTGCAACCAGAGCAACAACAAAGGCAGTGCGGCGAAACTACCGTAAATAGCGTTGTACTTGCTCACCCAAATCTGCCCGCTGATATAAATAAATTGGAACAACTGGAAGGCGCAACCAGCGATAAAGCCTGCCACCAACCCGTTCACGAACCTCACTTTCGTATTCGGCAGGGAGACGTACAGCCCCGTGAAAGCCAATGTCGTGATAATATAGGGCGCTATATGCAAGAACAACTCCATGAGCGGCGTAAAAAATAAGTATTGCCCCAAGAACGAGTTCTGCAAGGTAGACATGAAGATGGACAAACCGCTGGATGCCGTCATCAGCACCGGCAGCACGAGGAATAAGGCCAGATAATCGGATATCTTCCGGTACCAAGGCCGGGATTTCTGGATCTGCCAGATATCGTTGAACGTATCCTCTACGGACGAGATCAAGTTGATCACCGTATAAAACAACAAAATCAAACCGACCCCGATGATCACTCCCCCCTGCGCCTGCGCCAGATAGCTCTCCACGAACTCGAACGCCTTGTTCAGCTCCATCTCGTGCCCGGGGAAATAATCGAACAACTCCTGCCGTACCGTCCCTTGGAAACCGAAGCCCTTAGCTATACCTAATAATACGGCCAGCAAAGGTACGATAGATAACAAGGTACTGTAGGTAAGCGCCGACGCCTTGGTTTGCAGGTTCTCGCTCTGGAAACCCCGCACGGCGAGTATGACCGTCTTGATGATATTGATATAAATCTCCTTCAGCCCACTAACTTCATTCTCGGTAATCCGCCAAATGTCGTAGGTAACGAAACGGATGGTTCGTGCTAATAATGCGCTGATCCGTTCTCCAATAGGTTTCTTTTCTTCCCGTGGCTTGTTTTTGGGCATATCGGCACATGATTTAATTGGCAAATAAAAAAAGCAGTCTGCCTATAAGCCGGGTCCTGTACCTCTTTGGAAAGAGGCGCCTGCCATTTATCTTGTCTTACCGTCGCCGGTAAGCTTTAGCGGTCTACCCCCCGGCATCGGACGAGCCATCCTACATGCGCCGGTATACATGACCTTACAACCCATAAGACGTACGGCATCCCGTATCGCTACGGGACCCGGTGAGCTCTTACCTCACCTTTTCACCCTTACCGGACGAGTCCGGCGGTTATTCTCTGTTACGTTACTCTACCCTCACGGACAGCTTCCCGTTAAGAAGTATGGTGCTCTGTGTTGCCCGGACTTTCCTCACACCCGAAGGTGAGCGACAGACCGGCAGACTGCGATAGGACAAAGATAGGTATTTTAGTTGACAGTTGGCGGTCGGCGGTTGACAATTATTTTGGAGACGCATAGGAGAGATAGGATAACATTTTCTTTTTCAGCCGTAAACATATTCTGTCTCCTGGGTGTTTTTTATACGAACAGGGATTCTAGATTGCCAGTAACCGACTGTCATTTATCGATTGCCGACTGTCAGTTATCGCATGTCAACTGTCAATTCGTCTGCTGTTTAATTGTTAAAAAGGTACTTTGCAATACACAGTACTGTTAAGTGCGGTTAAGCCCCTGTGATGCCTCGTTAAAAGTGATAAAAAATACGATGGAAATGGAATATCCGCACAATTTTTGAGTTTTCTTTGCCGTAAAGAAACTGTTAAATTTAAGTGTTTAATTAAATAAGAAAAGTATGAAAAATATCTGGAAGAATGTGCTTGGTGTTGCTCTGATAGCAGCCATTAGTTCTGGTGCCGCGATCGGAACGAGTACTTACCTGATGAATAAGAATCAACGTCCGGTGGAGTTGGCCTCCGGAGTTGAGAATACCTTCAAGCAACCGTACCGATTGACGAATTATGGAACCGTGGCCGCCGAGAATATCGATTTCACTACGGCCGCCGAGAGCGCCATCCACGGGGTTGTCCATATCAAGGCCACGGCTAACGCGCAAGCCTCTAACGGGGACGGCGGTCAGCAGTATATGGACCCGTTCGAGTATTTCTTCGGCTTCGGTGGCCGTGGAGGGTTCCAACGTCCGCAACAGCAACCTCGTGTGGGCGCCGGCTCGGGTGTCATTATCTCTACGGATGGTTATATCATCACGAACAACCACGTGATCGACGGAGCCGATGAGCTGGAGGTTACCTTGAACGATAACCGGAAATTCCCGGCAAAGATTATAGGGGCTGATCCGACAACAGATATCGCCTTGATCAAGATCGAGGCAACCGACTTACCTACGATCCCCTTTGGTGATTCTGAGAAGTTGAAAGTAGGTGAGTGGGTGTTGGCGGTAGGTAACCCGTTTAACTTGACCTCTACCGTTACGGCAGGTATCGTGAGCGCTAAGAGCCGTGGTAACATCGGCGCCGGTGGCAAGGATCGTAGCAAGATCGAGTCGTTTATACAGACAGACGCCGCCGTGAACCCGGGTAACAGTGGTGGGGCGCTAGTGAACACGAAAGGCGAGTTAGTCGGTATCAATACCGCTATCTACTCCGAGACCGGTAACTTCGCCGGATACTCTTTCGCCGTGCCTATCAGCATCGCCGGTAAGGTGGCTAACGACTTGAAGCAATTCGGAACCGTGCAGCGTGCTGTATTAGGCGTATTGATACAAGACCCGCAATACGTGCCCGACGCTGAGAAAGAGAAAGTGAAAGTATTCGAGGGCGCTTACGTAGGTGGTTTCGCCGAGCGCAGCTCCGCTAAGGAAGCCGGAATCGAGAAGGGTGACGTGATTGTAGCTGTGAACGGCGTGAAGATCAAATCGTCTAGCGCTTTGCAAGAGCAGATCAGCAAATACCGTCCGGGCGACAAGGTAGAGTTGACGATCAACCGCAACGGTAGCACGAAGAAATTCACGGTAGAACTCCGTAATGCGCAAGGTAGCACCAAGGTCGTGAAGGGTGGTGACAGCGCAGAGGTTATGGGCGCAGCGTTCAAGGCTTTGAACGACGAGCAGAAACGTAAGTTAGGTGTAAGTTATGGTATCGAGGTCACCGGTCTGACCAGCGGCAAACTGAAAGACGCCGGTATAAAGAAAGGCTTCATTATCATGATTGTAAACAACCAGAAGATCTCTGCTCCGGAAGACTTGGAAAAGATTGTGGAAAGCATACTTCAAGGACGTACGGAAGATCAAGGCCTCTTCATTAAAGGCTTCTACCCGAACGGACGTACGAAGTACTATGCGATAGATCTTGCCGAATAAGATAAACAAGGACTGTAGTCTTATAGGTGTGAAAAGATTGTTAAAGGTTTTTAATTGGCTGGATGTGGGGTGCATCCAGCCAATTCTTTCAACAAAAATGGTTATCTTTGCACCCCGTATTCTCAATTAAACAAATTGAATGAGACAATTAAAGATCACAAAGTCCATTACCAACCGCGAAAGCGCTTCGCTGGATAAATATCTTCAAGAGATTGGTCGAGAAGATCTTATCACGGTAGAAGAGGAAGTGGAATTGGCACAGGCTATCAAAAGAGGAGACCGTAGGGCGTTAGAGAAATTGACCCGTGCGAATCTCCGTTTCGTCGTTTCTGTGGCTAAGCAATATCAGAACCAAGGTTTGAGTTTGCCCGACCTTATTAATGAGGGTAACTTAGGCTTGATCAAGGCTGCCGAGAAATTCGATGAGACGAGAGGTTTCAAGTTTATTTCCTATGCTGTATGGTGGATTCGCCAATCTATTCTGCAAGCTTTGGCAGAGCAGTCAAGAATCGTGCGTCTTCCGTTGAACCAAGTAGGCTCGCTGAACAAGATCAGCAAGGCCTTCTCCAAGTTCGAGCAGGAAAACGAGCGCAGACCGTCTCCAGAGGAACTTGCTGATGAGTTGGATATCCCGGTGGATAAGATTTCCGATACCTTGAAGGTGTCCGGACGTCATATTTCCGTGGATGCCCCGTTCGTGGAAGGCGAAGACAACAGCCTTTTGGATGTGCTTGTGAACGATGACGCTCCTATCGCGGACCGGTCGTTAATGAACGAGTCATTGGCTAAGGAAATTGATAGAGCGCTTGCTACACTGACCGAAAGAGAATGTGAGATAATCAAGATGTTTTTCGGTATTGGCTGTCAGGAAATGACATTGGAAGAGATTGGCGACAAATTTGGCCTCACTAGAGAGCGTGTCCGCCAGATCAAGGAAAAAGCAATCAGAAGATTAAGACAAGGAACTCGTAGCAAGCTTCTAAAATCGTATTTAGGCTAATTTAAGGAATTATTGAGTTGGCGAAGGCTCCGGTCCGAAAAGGATTGGGAGCCTTTATTTTTTTTCTTAACTTTGCCACTGGAATATAATACCATAAAAACTATATAAATGACTACAAGACGTAATTTCCTGAAAACAGGATCTATTTCCTTGGCCGGCCTGTTGGTTGGCGAGAAGGTATACTCCGCCGTGAGTACGCCCGACAATAAAAAGAGTTTTAGCACGATCGCCTCTAAGGTGACCGGCGATTACGCCAGCAAGCGCCCGGCTCCCGAGGCCCGTAAGTTTACCTCCAAGGCGGTAGAGGAGCAACTGAAGGCTTCCAAGGCCCGTATCAAGGACCCGAAGCTGGCTTGGATGTTCGAGAACTGCTACCCGAATACCTTGGACACGACCTGTGAGTTCAAGATGGTAGACGGCAAGCCGGATACGTTCGTGATCACCGGAGATATTCACGCCATGTGGTTGCGTGACTCCTCGGCGCAGGTTTACCCCTTCGTCACCTTGGCGAAGAAGGATAAGGACTTGCGGCAAATGCTGGTCGGAGCTATCAATCGCCAGACCGCCTGCATCCTGATCGATCCCTACGCTAACGGCTTCAACGAAGGCCCTACCGGGAGCGAGTGGGAGAGCGACCGCACGGAGATGAAGAAAGAGCTTCACGAGCGTAAATGGGAGATCGACTCGCTTTGCTACCCGATCCGCTTGGCGTATCATTATTGGAAAGAGATTGGCGATACCTCCGTATTCGACAACAAATGGGAGAAGGCAATGGAGGCCGTTTACCGTACCTTCCGTGAGCAACAGCGCAAGGATAGCCTCGGGCCGTACCGTTTTTCCCGTGTGACGGACCGCCAAGGCGATACCCTCTTGAACGATGGTTGGGGTAGCCCGGTGAACCCGGTGGGCCTAATCGTCTCTTCTTTCCGTCCTTCCGACGACGCTACGCTGTTCGGCTTCTTGGTACCATCGAACTTGTTCGCTATCACCTCGCTTCGCCATGTCGCGGAGATTCTTCGTGCCGTAAGAAACAACACGGATTTGGCCGGCCGTTGCGAGGCGTTGGCCAACGAGGTAGAGGAGGCCGTGAAGAAATACGCCATCGTAGAGCATCCGGAATTCGGTAAGGTATACGCCTTCGAGGTGGATGGCTACGGCAGCCGTGTTTTCATGGACGACGCTAACGTACCGAGCTTGCTGGCTTTGCCGTTCTTGGGTTGCGTGGACGTGAACGACCCGGTTTACCAGAATACCCGTCGCTTGGTGCTGAGCCCTTCCAACCCTTACTTCTTCAAGGGAAAGGCCGGCGAGGGCATCGGCGGTCCGCATATCGGTTTCAACTATATCTGGCCGATGAGCTTGATCATGCGTGCTACGACTTCCAACGACGAGAAGGAGATCCGGTATTGCATAGAGACGCTTCGTGATACGGACGGAGGCACGGGCTTCATGCACGAGTCTTTCCATAAGGACAATCCTTCCGATTACACCCGCTCGTGGTTCGCTTGGACGAATACTCTGTTTGGCGAGTTGATCGTGAAGCTGCAATCCGAAGGCAAGCTGAAAGACCTCCTCGGCTAATATCACCAAGGTTAATATCACCAATTGTAGAGACGGGACATGCCCCGTCTCTACAAGTCTGTAGCTGAGTGTATTTAGGCAAAATCAATCAAAACAACATAAATCTAAGCGGAATACATGAAAACAAATAAACTATTCATTCTGACAGGTCTGGCGGCGATAGCCTCCACCTCCTGTAGCCAAAAAGAGAATACGTCCGGGCAGCCCGCCAAGCCCATGAATATCCTTTACATCATGACGGACGATCACTCCTTCCAAACCATCAGCGCCTACGACAAGCGATACATCCAAACCCCCAACATCGACCGCATCGCAAATGAGGGCGTACGTTTCACCAATAGCTTCGTAGCCAACTCCATCAGTGGCCCCAGCCGTGCCTGCATGCTGACCGGCAAGCACAGCCACAAGAACGGCTTCATCGATAACGCCCATACCTTCGACGGCTCGCAGCAGACCTTCCCGAAGCTATTGCGTAAAGCTGGCTACCAAACCGCCATGATCGGTAAATGGCACCTCACCTCCGATCCCACCGGTTTCGATTACTGGAACATCCTCGTAGGCCAAGGCGATTACTATAACCCCATCTTCATCGATAACGGCGAGAAGCGTCAGATCGAAGGGTACGCCACGAACATCACGACCGATCTGGCTCTTGATTGGCTGGACAATAAACGAGACAAGAGCAAGCCTTTCTGCCTCCTGCTGCACCATAAGGCCCCGCACCGTACTTGGATGCCCGATACCTGCGACCTGCGTCTTTACGATGATGTGACCTTCCCGCTGCCCGAGAACTTCTACGACGATTACGCCGGCCGCATCGCCGCCTCGGAGCAGGAGATGAGCATCATCAAGGATATGGATATCGTATACGACTTGAAAATGGCCGATAAGGAGAACGAGATCCATTCCTCCAACGCCGATCTGGAGAAGTACGGCCGTGAGCTTTATAACCGCATGAATCCGGACCAGAAAGCCGCTTGGGACGCCTATTACGATCCGATCATCCAAGACTTCAAGGCGAAGAAACGCACGGGTAAGGAGCTGGCTGAGTGGAAATACCAGCGTTATATGCACGATTACCTTCGGGTGATCCATTCCGTGGATCGGAACATCGGTATCGTGCTCGATTATCTGGAGAAGAACGATTTGCTGGATAACACGTTGATCGTCTACACCTCCGACCAAGGATTCTACATGGGCGAGCATGGCTGGTTCGACAAGCGCTTCATGTATGAGGAATCCTTCCGCACCCCGTTGCTGATGCGTCTGCCGGGTGGCAAGAAGGGTGATATCCCGCAGCTCGTGCAGAATATTGATTACGCCCCCACTTTTTTGGAACTGGCCGGAGCCCCCATCCCAGCCGACATCCAAGGCGAGTCCTTGCTTCCCTTGCTGAAAGGCGAGCGGCCGGAGAACTGGCGTAACTCCCTTTACTATCATTACTACGAGTATCCCGCCGAGCATTCCGTGAAGCGTCATTACGGCGTACGTGACGATCGTTATAAATTGATCCATTTCTACAACGACATCGACGTATGGGAGCTTTACGACCTCCAAGAAGATCCCCACGAGATGAATAACCTTTACGGTAAGCCCAGTTACGAGGCAGTGATGAAACGCATGCGAGACGAGCTTTATAAGCTGCAAAAACAATATGATGACCCCGTGGGAATACGCTTCAATGTGTCGGACTGATGAGAGCGGACATTCGTGTTCTGTTATCAGATTTTTTAATTAGTTGTGGATTAAGGTGCATAAAGGACTTGGAACTTGGGGGATGAGAAGTTGAGTCTTTGCGCTTGATGACTTAGCTCTTTGCGTTCTTTGATTTAAGTCATTGGCTTGAAGGAATTAAGTCTATCGTATGGCTCTTCTTTGCTTATGCGTGTATCGAATTAAAAAATGACTATAGGCAGGTTTCAAGTTTCAAGGTTTCATGAAACCTTTTTCTTCACACACACGGTGCGTACATTATATAGGTTTCAAATAAATCCCTTTATGTTTGTTATGCGGGATGGATAGCCTCGAAGAACTTGCGTAGCCACGACATGATGTTTTTACCCGAGGCGGACGGAGCGATCATGAGGAACTGTATTATATGTACTTGTGCGTGTGTGAGGAAAAGGGGTTCGTGAAACCTTGAAACTTGAAACCTATTTCCATGCCCATCCAGATATTGTCAACATCAGTACAGATAAATATATGTGCCTTTATCGTGTGCGTACATTAAAAGTAAGGATTGTTGAGCCATGAGAAAAAACTTGAAAAATAATGCCGAAAATGTTTGGAGGTTATGTTTTATAGCGTTACTTTTGCACCCGCATTCGAGAGAGAACGGCGGTCCAAAATGATGAAACAAATTTTTCTTGAAAAAAGTTCTGAAATAATTTGGAAGTTTAAAAGAAAAACACTTATCTTTGCATCCACGTTCGCAAAACGAAAGCGACAAAAGGGTTCTTTGAGAGATTTACATAATTCAACAAGTAGTACAAGTATAGGAGAAGAAATTTTCCGGATTGATACCGTCAAAGAAGTATGACTTTGGACTACAATAACGGAT
>OGMN01001264.1_pt1 | contig 19983 bp, 10 predicted proteins | sample 1573211 | NCBI WGS metagenome assembly OGMN01 (sample SAMEA2581876, study PRJEB24529) | metagenome | biome: Human gut stool | place: China | collected 2011
TGCCATTTGGACAGCCTATCCTGCAAATGTTCCATTTCGTTTTACTATGTTTCTATATGCAATAAGAGCAAATCTAAACAATAAGAAACAGAATAACAAACAAGCCACTATTTCTTTCACATTTACCCCTCAAAAAAACGCAAGTACATTTCAACTCAAACGCCTAAGCGTTTTAAGTAAAACGTACTTGCGTTTGAATCCAAACGCACTTGTGTTTTCTATCAAACGTAAGTACGTTTTTCCCCTGTGCTTAAAAAGCCCCAAATTTTCTTTATTTATTCAGAAAATATACATTTAAAGGCAGTTTTTTAGTATCTTCGCTCCAAACTAACCTGACTAACCTATGTCTGTACTCCGATATTTCATCATTATAGGGATACTTGCCGTGGGAGTATACGTTTTTTCGTGTACCTCCCCAACTGAAGCACCTTCCCCTGAATCTACAGAAATAAATACTCATACCGATAGCCTGTTGCAGTTCAGGATTTATCTTGAACAGGCCCGCATCAGCCGTTTTAAAGGAGAGAATCAGGAAGAAGCTCATTTCTTAGATGCTGCGGAAAACATCGCTCAATGTCTGAACGACTCGTCCGTATATGCAAACTTATGGCAGGAGAAAGCCATGCTTTACCTGCCGCATCAACCGGAAAAAGCCAAAGAATTCTTTCAGAAAGCACTTGCCTATATGCCTTCCGGCACTCCGGTCTCCATCGCACAGAGTGAACTTTACCTTTCCCGCATTTATTTGGAACAAGGACAGACGGACAGTGCCTTCCATTACATCAACAACGCCATCTGCCAAAATTTGCCGAGAAAGGAAACTGCCGCCTTACACCTTCAGAAGGGCTACATTTTTGCCTTTCTTCTGCAAGCTGACTCGGCCACGCATCACATCCTGCCTTTTTTACCTGATGCCTCCTTAAAACAACGCACAGAAGCTTACCGTCGTCTATTCGAAATGTACGGAAAGAAACAGAATGAGAAACAGGAAAACATCTACATGCGAAAATACATTCTGTCGCATGACTCGCTGAGTGCCGAACGAAAGGAAATGGTCATCGAAAAGATACAAGATATGCACGAATACAAGTTGCAACGCGAACGGGCCAACAAAGCGGAGATGCAGGCAGCGCACCACAAGCTGGTTTTCTACCGGATTGCGGTCACCTTAGGCGTGGTGATTCTTATCCTGCTTTTACTTCTTCACCGCATCCGCGTGCACAAGCAAAAGCTGACAGAAGAACTAAAGGCTACCCAGTGGATGCGCATGGAAGAAACACTGAAAAGGAAAGAAGCGGAAGTGGCACTGGCCCACGAACAGGAAAAATTGAAACAGCAGGAAATTGACCGGCTGAATAAAAGCGTAGCATACTACCGGCAACTGAATGCCATCACGCTTCCTTCTCTGTTGCGGAAAAGGAACTCGCAAGGTGCACTTCACCTGACGGAAGAGGAATGGGACATTATTCAGCAAAACACAGACACTTGCTTCGACGGATTTACCAGACGACTGAAGGAGTGTTACCCGCAACTTACGGAAGAGGAACTTCGTTTCTGCTGTCTGGTAAAGATGGATCTTCCCATGTCGTTACTATCCGAAATTTACCATATTGCCAAAGGAAGTATCTCGCGCCGGAAAATGAGACTGAAGGAGAAAATGCACATCGAAAACAGCAGTTTTGACGAGTTTATCACCGCATTTTAAGTGTTATGTACATCATAAAAATTATCAACTATCTAATTCCCAATAGATTAAATTTTATTTGTGTACATCAGATTTTTCCCTGACTTCCATCTGTTCACTTTACCTTTGCAGCCGTAAATCTATTTAAACATACGCGACTCATGAAAGTGAAACAACTACTTTATGGGATGATGTACGGCTTATTGATTTTCTTCACTGTATCTTGCAGTGAAGAAAATTCAGAAAATCTACCCGATAATGTAGCTATTTATCAAAGCTACCTGGTAGCTTTTTCTGATTCACAGCCTACCCTGACCTACGCCCGTTTCTCTCCAGAGAAAGACGTACCCCTGAAAGAAATCAAACTGACAGGCGGAGCATCCATCATGGCCAATGGCAAAGAGATGGAATACCATTATTTTGATGGAAATACAATATTCGGTTATTCCTATTCACTGGCACTCGGAAAAGACGAACAAGTCTCATTCGTGTTCCAACGCAAACGGCAGCAAGAAACCCGTATGCTGACCAATTATGCCTACAAGGAATGGATTAATGAGATACATATTCCTTCGGAACTTATCACGATTACCAATCAGGAAGTGGTTGGATGGAAGGGTGAGAAAATCGCGTCCAATGAAGAACTGGAGGCCACGCTGGACAGCCCCTCACATTTGGAAGAATATACCGCTTATTATGGTACATTGAACGAAAGCCGTGACGGAGTTTCGTTTAAGAATGTGCCGAAAGGAAAATATATGCTTACGCTGAAACGCATCCTGAAACTGGAAACCAAAGACAATGACGCTCCCGCCAAAGGAGAAATCAGGCTGGTTTTCTACGACAAAAAAGAAGTAACGGTGAAATAACAAGACATAGCTTAAAATGAGAGGAATTTTTGTAATCATTTTGCTAATTTGTAGCTTGTCTGTGTACGGTCAGACTGAAAAACGCCCACTTTGGAAAATACAACTGGAGGGCGCACTGGACAATTACAGCAGATGGGAGGTAGAACCGTCTGTCACTTTCCAGCCTTTCAAGTATGCCGGCATCGGAGTCAGCTTTCTTTTTAGCAAAAGTCTGGATGACATCCATCTCAATGGAGTCTCTGCTAACAAAAAATTCCGCTTTGAATTGAACGATGAAAAGGTTCTGTCCACCCACCTCGCATGCAGAATTGCGCCACAATTCTACACGCTTTCGTGGATATTAGGACATGACCAAGAATATGCCTTGTACCTGACATTCAGTCCAGGCATCACTTGTTCGTTTTCACCCACTAAACATATAACCCTGGCCTATTTCCCAAACTCCACAGGTGTATGGACTCCCCACCACTATGAAGAAATCACAACTTCCCGTGCGGAGCCTTTATCCTTTCAGCTGAAAACTTCCGTTTCGTTGGAAATAGAAGAAAGCCTGATAATCTCTCTGGGATACACCCTCTCTAACCTTGACCCTTACTCGGGCGTCCGGGAAACCGTTTTTGACGGAAACATGCTGAATCTCGGAAAGAAGCGCCCATTTTTTCATTCACTCTCGATCGGGATAGGCTGGCGGTTTTAAAAACTGGGTCGGATTAACGTCCGGCCCAGTTTTTTATTCTATTCATAGCTTCCTGGCAATCCTCACGTTTGCCAAAGGCTGTCAGTCGCAGGAATCCTTCTCCGCTTGGTCCAAATCCAACTCCCGGAGTTCCCACCACATTGACCTCGTGAAGCAACATTTCAAAGAAGCTCCATGAATCCAGTCCTTCGGGTGCCTTTACCCAGATATAAGGCGCATTCACTCCTCCATAAAGTGTAAATCCGGCAGCATGCAATCCTTCACACATCAAACGGGCATTCTCCATATAATAGGCTATGGTTTCCTTAATCTCAGCTTGTCCTTCGGCGGTATAGATAGCCTCTGCCCCTCGCTGGGTGATATAGCTGGTACCATTGAATTTCGTACACTGCCGACGGTTCCATAAATGATTCAAAGCCACTTGTTCACCCGAAGCCGTCATAGCTTTCACTTCTTCCGGTACTACGGTATAACCGCAGCGTACGCCGGTAAAACCAGCTGTCTTGGAGAAGCTACGGAATTCTACGGCACACGAACGGGCTCCCTCTATTTCATAAATAGAATGTGGCACATCACTCTCACAAATGTAAGCCTCATAAGCCGCATCATATAATATCAGTGCCTTATGTGCCAGTGCATAGTCCACCCACTTCTGCAATTCGGCTTTGGTCAGCGTCGTTCCCGTAGGATTATTAGGGTAGCACAAGTAAATCATGTCTACCGATTCTTGGGGAAGAGACGGGATAAAATGGTTTTCTGCCGTACAAGGCAGATAAGTCAGACGATTCCATTGTCCGTTCGCCTGCAATTCTCCAGCTCTCCCGGCCATGACGTTACTGTCAATATACACCGGATACACGGGGTCTGTTACCGCAACTTTATTGCCTGTGCCTAAAATATCTCCAAAATTACCGGTGTCACTTTTAGCTCCGTCACTCACAAAAATTTCTGTCGGACGCAATTCTACTCCACGCGAGCGGTAATCATGTTCCAGAATAGCCTGAATCAAGAAATCATATCCTTGTTCAGGACCGTATCCATGGAAAGTTCCGGCATCGGCCAGTTCGTCTACCGCACGGTGCATAGCCTTGATAGAAGCCGGCGGAAGCGGACGAGTCACGTCGCCAATTCCTAATCGGATAAGTGCAGCTTCCGGATGAGCCGATTTAAAGGCATTCACTTTTTTAGCAATGCTCGAAAACAGATAGTTTCCGGGCAACTTGATGAAATTATCGTTTACTTGTATCATATATCTTGTCTTACTCTTTTAATTCGATTGTTCCGTCAAATACTTTCACTGCGGGCCCTATCATATACAAATGCTGCCCCTCTCCTGCCCAGTCGATGGTCAGGTCACCTCCATCCATACAGATTGTTGCATGGGAGCCGCATTGTCCGGAAAAGGCTGCTGCCACAGCGGTAGCACATGCTCCCGTACCACAAGCTTGTGTGATACCGGATCCTCTTTCCCATACCCGCATGCGTATGTTTTCTTTGTCCAATACTTGAGCGAACTCTACGTTTACCCGATCCGGGAAAAGTGGATGACGTTCAAGCACTGGTCCTACTTCAGCAAGAGCTACCTCCTCCATTTTATCTACAAAAATAACCAGATGAGGGTTCCCCATTGACACGGCCACTCCTTTCTGGAAGGGATAAGCATCGCCCAAATCCACCCAGTGAATATCGGCAGGAATTCCCATATCCACCCGAACAGACTCTACCTTTCCCTCCTTCACCTGCAAATGCAGTTCCTTGATACCGGAAAGCGTATCCAGCAGAATATCCGTCTTCGTAGTCAGTCCATATTCATACAAATACTTCCCGATACAGCGACTGGCATTTCCGCACATCTTGGCCTCAGAACCGTCCGCGTTAAAAATACGCATGCTGAAATCAGCCTTGTCCGAATCGCCAATCAGCACCAGTCCGTCACTGCCTATCCCCGTATGAGGACGACTCCAGGCTATGGACTTTTCTTCCAGATTAGTCAGCGGGTATTTCATCGTATTCACATAGATGTAATCATTACCCAGACCATGCATTTTTGTAAATTCTATTTTCATATCTGATAATCAGTTTAGTTTTTGTATCCCTCCTCATGTACATCGGTTACCGCACGTCCGCTCGGCTCATTGATATGCTGGAAAGCTTTATCCCAAGCCAGTGCCTCAGCTGTAGAACAAGCCACACTCGGTACACTGGGAACACTCTTAGCCGCACTTTCACTCGGGAAATGCTCCTCAAAGATAGAGCGGTAGTAGTACTCTTCCTTGTTACGGGGAGGATTCACCGGGAAACGTTCAGCCGCATGCGCCATCTGTTCGTCGGATACCTCTTTTGCCGTGAATTCCTTCAGCGTATCAATCCAGCTGTATCCCACACCGTCACTGAACTGTTCCTTCTGACGCCATGCCACGCTTTCAGGCAACAAGTCGGCAAAAGCTTCGCGTACGATTTTCTTTTCGATGGTTTTTCCGGGACACATCTTGGCTTCCGGGTTCAACCGCATGGCCACATCCAAAAACTCCTTGTCCAGGAACGGCACACGTCCTTCTACTCCCCAAGCAGCCAAGGACTTATTGGCACGCAAACAATCGTACAAATAAAGTTTGGACAATTTACGCACAGTTTCTTCATGGAAGGCCCGTGCATCGGGAGCCTTGTGGAAATACAGATAACCACCAAAAATCTCATCTGCACCTTCTCCGCTAAGCACCATCTTGATACCCATACTCTTAATGACACGAGCCAGCAAATACATCGGTGTAGAAGCACGAACTGTCGTTACATCGTAAGTCTCAATGTAATAAATCACATCGCGAAGTGCATCGAGACCTTCCTGAATGGTATAGTGAATTTCATGGTGTACGGTACCGATGAAATCAGCCACTTCACGTGCCTTGGCCAAATCGGGGGCTCCCTCCAGACCAATGGCAAAGGAATGAAGCTGAGGCCACCATGCCGCCATCTTTCCATCCGTTTCCACACGGCGGGCTGCATAACGCTTGGCAATGGCAGAAATGACTGAGCTATCCAGCCCTCCTGAAAGCAATACACCGTAGGGTACATCACTCATCAGTTGCTCACGTACGGCTTTTTCCAGGCCTTCCCGCAAAACACTTACCGATGCCGGAGCATCAGCTACTGCCTCATACTGAGTCCAGTCACGAACGTACCAGCGGGTCATCTTCCCGTCCTTGCTATAATAACAATGTCCGGGTAAAAAGGGTTCATAGCGTTCACAAAAACTTTCCAACGCTTTCAGTTCGCTGGCACAATAGACTTTGCCATCGCTGTCATAACCAATATAAAGTGGAATTACGCCGATAGGGTCGCGAGCGATGAGAAACTCATCTTTTTCTGAATCATACAGCGCGAATGCAAAAATACCATTCAGCTTCTCCAGAAAATGTATTCCGTATTCTTCATAAAGCGCCAAGATTACTTCACAATCACTTCCTGTCTGGAAATCATATTTTCCGGCATACTCCTTACGAATCTCACGGTGATTGTAGATTTCGCCATTCACGGCCAGTACCACTTTCTTATCGGGTGAGTACAAAGGCTGTCCGCCACTCTGCGGGTCTACTATCGACAAACGTTCATGCACTAAGATAGCCGATCCCCCACAATAAATTCCACTCCAGTCGGGACCACGATGACGAATCTTTCGAGCCATGGCCAATGCTTTTTCACGCAACTCTGGAGTCTGTTTTCTGATATTTAAAATAGCTGCAATGCCACACATAATCGTAAAGTTGTATTTATATTTTGTATGAAATCAATTATTTTCGGCTTAAATATGCATCAATGTCGGCTGCGGCCTTCCGACCACCTGCAATGCACTTCACAACCAGACTGGCTCCGGTAGCTGCATCACCTGCCACAAAGACATTCGCCAGGAATTCGGGTTGTACCGGACGAAGGAATCCCATCGCCAGTAATACCAAATCGGCTTTCAGAATTTCTTTCTTGCCGGTTGGCTTCATCACCGGACGTTCTCCTTCGGCTCCCGGAGTCCATTCCACTTCTTCCACTTCTACACCGCACACTTTCCCGTCTTCTTCCAGGAAGCGGTTGGAAGTCAGACTCCACCGACGTATGCATCCTTCTTCATGACTGCTGCTGGTTTTGAGAACCACCGGCCACTGCGGCCACGGAGTATTCGGATTATGACCTACAGGAGGCTTCGGCATAATTTCAATCTGCGTCACACTGAGTGCTCCCTGACGGTTACTTGTACCGATACAGTCACTACCCGTATCTCCACCTCCAATTACCAGCACATGCTTGCCTTTTGCCGTGATGCGTTCCTCCTCCGAAATATGCTGCCCGGCCAGCACGCGGTTCTGCTGTGCCAGCATCTCCATGGCAAAATGAATACCTTTCAGTTCACGTCCGGGGATATTCAAATCGCGTGCCTGCGGCGTACCCGTACAAATACAGTATGCATCAAATCCTTCGGGAAGGTTTGTCACGTCGATATCGGCATTAACCTTGAAAGTGATTCCTTCTGCTTCCATCACTGCCACACGGCGGTCGATTACCGACTTGCTGAGCTTAAAATTCGGAATACCAAACCGCAACAAGCCTCCCACGTATTCCAGTTTTTCGAACACCGTCACCGTATATCCTCTGCGGTTCAACTGATTGGCAGACGCCAGTCCTGCAGGTCCGGAACCGATGACAGCCACAGACTTCCCGTTTCGTTCATGCTGGCGAGGCTGTACATATCCTTCACGAAAAGCAGCTTCAATGATAGCGGCTTCATCTTCACGAATGGTTACCGGTGCATCCATACTCAACTTCAACACACAACTCTTTTCACACAATGCCGGACATATACGGCCGGTAAACTCCGGAAAATCATTGGTTCCGGTAAGTATCTCATAAGCTTCTTTCCATTTTCCCTTGTACATGGCATCCTGGAACTCCGGAGGACGATTGCCCAACGGGCATGCCCAATGGCAGAAAGGTACACCACAGTCCATACACCGCGATGCCTGGAGCTTTCGCTCGCTTGTGTTCAATGTCTGTTCCACTTCACTGAAGTCCATGATACGGTCGTGTACCGGACGGTATCCGGCCTCTTGTCTGGGAACGGTCAGAAATGCTTTTGGATTTCCCATATATCTAGTTTTTTACTGTTCAACAATTAATCAATAATCACGCTGTACTTCGGCTATCTTCTGCTGCAGTTTGCGCATCTGCTCTTCAGCCAGCACTTTCTTGTATTCAATCGGAGTTACCTGAATGAACTCTTCCACATAACGGCTCCAGTTATCCAACATCGTACGTGCCAGTTGAGAACCGGTGTACAGATAATGCTGACGAACCAGTTCATGCAGTTCCTTGCGGGCTGTAGCATCTTCCAACAGAGAAAGTTCTACCATTTCCATGTTACAGAAGTAATCGAAGTTGCGGTCTTTATCCCATACGTAAGCAACTCCCCCACTCATACCTGCAGCAAAGTTACGTCCGGTCTTACCCAGTACGACTACTCGTCCGCCAGTCATATACTCACAGCAATGGTCGCCTACTCCTTCTACTACCGCAATGGCTCCAGAGTTACGTACGGCAAAACGTTCACCTACGCAACCATTGATATACACCTCTCCACTTGTGGTACCATACAACAAGGTATTACCAGCGATTACGTTGTTTTCGGCCAGGAAATTACTTCTTACCGGAGGCTGTACCGAAATATGTCCTCCACTCAAGCCTTTACCCAGGTAGTCGTTCGCTTCACCTTCCAGCTTGAAGCTGACCCCGTGTGGAAGGAAAGCACCGAAACTCTGTCCGGCTGAACCTTTGAACTTCACCTGAATGGTCTGTGCGGGCAATCCAGCCTGTCCATACTTGGCAGCTACGGCTCCAGAAAGCATCGCTCCTACCGAACGGTCGGTATTGGATATGGCATATTCCAACGATACCTCCTTACGGTTCTCCAGTGCTTCGCGTGCGGCAGCCAGCATGCTCACATCCTTCACGTGCTCTATCTCATGACGCTGTTCTGTTACATTATGTAAAGCAGCTCCGTTATCGACTTTGTGCAACAATTTACTGAAATCGAGCAATGAAGCCTTTTCATGAGTTGTCGAACGTATTTCAATCAAATCCGTACGTCCTACAATGTCTTCCAAACGGGAGAATCCCATCTCTGCCAGGTATTCACGTACCTCCTGTGCCAGGAAGCGGAAGAAGTTGACCACATAACGGTAATGTCCGCGGAAATGTGCCCGCAACTGCGGATCCTGTGTAGCCACACCTACCGGACACGTATTGGCATGACATTTACGCATCATGACACATCCCAAAACAATCAATACAGAAGTTCCGAATCCAAACTCTTCTGCTCCCAACAAAGCCATGCTGATGATATCGCGTCCGGTCTTCAACTGTCCGTCAGTCTGCAAACGTACCTGACCACGGAGTCCGTTGAGTACCAGTGTCTGCTGTGTCTCGCTCAGACCAATTTCCGGAGAAATACCGGCATAGCGCATGGAAGAGGCCGGAGAAGCTCCAGTTCCACCTTCTGCTCCTGAAATGACAATCAAATCAGCCTTTGCTTTCGCCACACCGGCTGCAATGGTACCAATACCACTCTCTGCTACCAGTTTCACACTGATTTTAGCTTTCGGGTTCACGTTCTTCAAATCGAATATCAGCTGAGCCAAATCTTCGATTGAATAAATATCGTGATGAGGGGGAGGCGAAATCAACGAAATGCCCGGAATAGAATGACGTGTCTTGGCAATGACTTCATTCACCTTGAATCCCGGAAGCTGTCCACCTTCACCTGGTTTAGCTCCCTGTGCCACCTTAATCTGGATTTCTTCGGCATTCACCAAGTATTCAGTGGTTACACCAAAACGTCCGGAAGCGACCTGCTTAGTCTTACTGCACAAGGAAATACCATCGTAGGTCTCATGGAAACGATCGGAATCCTCTCCTCCTTCACCTGTATTACTGCGGGCGTTCAACTTATTCATGGCCAGTGCCATGGCTTCATGCGCCTCTTTACTGATAGAACCAAAAGACATAGCTCCCGTTACAAAATGCTTTACAATTTCCTCTACCGGCTCTACATCTTCCAATGGAATCGGATTACGGCGGAAAGAGAAGAAATCACGCAAGAATATCGGACTTTCCTTTTCATCTACCCGACGCGTATATTCCTTGAACTTGGCATAGCTTCCCAAACGAGTGGCCAACTGCAAAGCGCTGATAGTTTCCGGATTCCAGGCATGTTTCTCGCCATCCTTACGGTAGGAGAACTGACCGATGTAAGGCAATAAATCGTCGACCTCTTTTGCAAAACCTGCATCATGGAACGCCTGGTAATCTTTGGCAATGCTTTCCAACCCGACACCTCCAATGGATGAAGACGGGGTACCAAAGTAAGTAGAAAGCACTTCGCTGCCCAAACCAACGGCTTCAAATATCTTCGCTCCACGGTAAGAACGTATCGTACTGATACCCATCTTACTCATTACTTTATAGAGTCCTTTGCAAACGGCTTTTATGTAGTTCTTTTCGGCAGTTTCATAATTCAACTGTACATCGCCTTTCTTCACCATGTCATCCAGAATGGCAAATACCATATACGGATTGATGGCGCTCGCTCCATATCCCAGCAACAAGGCAGCGTGCATCACTTCCCGAATTTCTCCACTTTCTACCACCAATGCGGTCTGTACTCTCTTTTGTACAGAAATCAGGTGATGGTGTACGGCACTTACAGCCAGCAAAGAAGGAATGGCTGCATGTGCTGCATCAATCTCATGATCGGAAAGAATGATGTAGTTCACACCTTCGTCCACTGCTGCCTCGGCTTTCTTGCACAACTCATTCAATGCCTCACGCAGACCTTCCGCTCCTCTTGCTGCATCGAACAGCATCGGCAATTTCACGGTATTAAACCCTTTATAGCGAATGTTGCACAATATATCAAGCTGTGTATTGTTTAGAATCGGATGTGGCAGGCGTACCATCTTACAATGTGATTCACTCGGCAACAAGATGTTGGTTCCTACGGCTCCGATATATTCCGTCAACGACATCACCAGTTCCTCACGTATCGGGTCGATTGGCGGATTGGTCACCTGAGCAAACTGTTGACGGAAATAATTGAACAATATCTGCGGCTTGTCGGACAACACAGCCAGAGGAGTATCATTACCCATGGAAGCTGTGGGTTCGGCCCCATTCATACACATCGGAGTAAGTGTACGTTCTATGTCCTCGCGAGTGAATCCGAATGCACGCAGGCGACATTCATAATCAGGTACAGAATTGGAAATCTTACGGCCACTGCGTAATGTATCCAGTTCAATACGGTTGGTAGAAAGCCACTGACGATAAGGCTTGGAAGCCGCCAACTGGCTCTTCAGTTCGCCATCATAGTAAATACGTCCTTCCTGGGTATCTACCAACAATATCTTGCCTGGCTGAAGACGGCCTTTTTCCTTAATGGCTTCAGGTTCAAAATTAATGACTCCAGCTTCGCTGGCTACCACCATCATATCGTTTTTAGTAATCAGGTAACGAGCCGGACGCAAACCGTTACGGTCGAGCATACCACCTGCATAACGTCCGTCGCTAAACAACAAGGCTGCCGGTCCGTCCCAAGGTTCCATCAAAATGGAATGGTACTCATAAAACGCCTTCAGCTCCTCACTTATCGGATTCTTGTCATTGAATGACTCTGGCACAAGCATAGCCATGGCATGCGGCAGGCTCAATCCGGACATCACGAAAAATTCCAATACATTATCGAGTGAGGCACTGTCGCTCATTCCCGGCTGTATAATCGGACCTATTTTCTTCACGTCACCTAATAAAGGAGTGGAAAGCACACTTTCACGCGCCTCCATCCATCCTCTGTTTCCACGAATGGTATTGATTTCTCCATTATGGGCTAACAAGCGGAAAGGCTGTGCCAAACTCCAGGTCGGAAATGTATTCGTACTAAAACGAGAGTGTACGATGGCCAGTCCGCTGGTAAAGTAAGGCTGGATAAGGTCCTGAAAATATTCACGCACCTGTACCGAAGACAGCATACCTTTATATATAATATTTTTGCTGGACAACGAAACAATGTAAAAGTCCTTATGATGTACACGGCGTTCAATCTTTTTACGTACAATATATAAGGTACGTTCAAAGTTTTCCAGGTCGGTTGCCCCGGTAATGAACACCTGCTTAATGTCTGGTTCAGTCTCCAACGCACTTTTCCCTAAGATAGAAGAATTCACGGGTACGGAGCGCAAGTGCATCAATGACAAGCCTTCACGCTCTACCTCCTCAATCAGGATGCTCAGAATGGACTCCTGTTCCTTCGCGTCTTTCGGAAGAAAAACCAATCCCGTACCATATTTCCCCTTTTCAGGCACCGGAATTCCTTGTAACAATATAAACTCATGTGGAATCTGCAGCATAATACCTGCACCGTCACCCGTCTTGTTGTCTGCGCCTTCTGCGCCACGATGTTTCATATTTTCCAAGACTTTCAAGGCTGCATCCACCAATTCATGTGATTTATTACCATGAATGTCTACAATCATACCTACTCCACAAGCATCGTGCTCGTACTCCGGTTGATAAAGCCCGGAAGATGTCTGATGACATTCTGTTACTTCCTGCTCTTCTTTTCTCATAAATTTTCCTGCTAACCTCATTTTATCTTTCATTATTAATACCCAAAACAGAGTTTACATTCTATTTGTCCACAAAAATAATAATATCACTTCCAATATGACACTTTTGTAGGATTTTTCATTACAATATTTTCATCTACGTCAGCTGCACCTTTCACTTTCTTTATATAGTAAATAAAAAAGTTTCAGAATAAAACAGAATAGATACATTTTAATTACATTTATCACAAAAAGACAGAAACAATGTATTTTTTCATGCACAGCACATACCTCTTTTAATATTTGTCTGTTATTTTGTAAACGAAAATCATAATATGGCTTGAAAACAAAATACAGATGGAAACATTAAAACATGAATGCGGGGTCGCTCTTATCCGACTCCTGAAACCACTGGAATATTATCAGGAAAAATATGGTACATGGATGTATGGCTTGAACAAGCTTTATCTGCTGATGGAGAAGCAGCACAACAGAGGACAAGAAGCTGCAGGATTAGCCTGCGTAAAACTGCAAGCCAACCCTGGTGAGGAATACATGTTCCGTGAAAGAGGACTCGGAGCGGGAGCCATTACAGAAATCTTCAACAACGTTCATCAACAATACAAAGATTTAACGGAAGAACAATTGCACGATGCAGAATTTGCAAAGAAATGTCTGCCCTTTGCCGGAGAACTTTACATGGGACATCTGCGTTATTCTACCACCGGGAAAAGCGGTATCTCGTATGTTCATCCATTTCTCCGTCGCAACAACTGGCGTGCCAAGAACCTGGCATTGTGCGGTAACTTCAATCTGACCAATGTAGACGAAATCTTTGCCGATATTACTGAAGCCGGACAACATCCCCGGAAATACGCAGATACCTATATCATGCTGGAGCAGGTAGGTCACCGGCTGGACAGAGAAGTGGAGCGCCTTTACAAACAGTGCAAAGAAGAAGGCTTGAAAGGAATGGACATTACGCATGCCATTGAAGACCGAATTGACCTGACAAACGTACTGAAAACATCTTCTCCATCTTGGGATGGAGGTTACGTCATCTGCGGAATGACAGGAAGCGGTGAAACCTTTGCCGTACGCGATCCATGGGGCATTCGCCCGGCATTCTGGTATCAGGACGATGAAATCATGGCATTAGCTTCGGAACGCCCTGTCATTCAGACGGTATTGAATATTCCTGCTGGAAGCATCCATGAACTGATGCCAGGACAAGCTGTATTGGTTAATAAGAAAGGGCAACTCAGACTGGCACAAATTAACAAACCCGGAAAATTAAAACCCTGCTCTTTCGAACGCATCTACTTCAGCCGAGGAAGTGACGTGGATATTTATCGGGAACGTAAAAAATTAGGAGAAAAACTGATTGAACCGATTCTCTCTGCAGTCAATCATGATATTGCCCATTCTGTATTCTCATTCATTCCCAATACAGCTGAAGTAGCTTTCTATGGAATGCTGGAAGGACTGGACAATTACCTGAACCAACTTAAAATCAAACAAATCGAGGTTCTGGGTCACACACCGAACCATGAGGAGCTGAAACAAATTCTTTCTCAACGCATCCGAAGCGAAAAGGTAGCCATCAAGGATATTAAATTACGTACTTTTATTGCAGAAGGAAATACCCGTAACGACCTGGCAGCTCACGTATATGATATTACATACGGAAGCCTCGTGCCACATGAAGACAATTTAGTCATCATTGATGACAGTATCGTACGAGGAACGACCTTGAAACAAAGTATCATCAGCATTCTCGACCGTCTGCAGCCCAAAAAGATTGTCATCGTATCCTCTTCGCCACAAGTCCGTTATCCGGATTACTATGGTATTGACATGGCCAGCATGGAACAATTCATCGCCTTCAAGGCAGCCATTGCTCTGCTGGAAGAGCGTGACATGCAGCACGTCATTGAATATGCCTATAGAAAATCCAAAGAACAAATGAACCTGCCTAAGGAAAAAATGCACAATTACGTAAAAGAAATCTATGCATCCTTTAGTGATGAAGAAATATCAGAAAAGATTGCTGCATTGCTGACTCCTCCCACTACGCGGGCAAAAGTACAGATTGTTTACCAAACGTTGGAAGGACTGCATGAAGCATGTCCGGCACATCCAGGAGACTGGTATTTTAGTGGAGACTATCCTACTCCGGGAGGAACACGCCAAGTAAACCTGGCATTTATCGACTGGGTGGAAAAGAATTATCAATTCTAATCCCCCCCAAAAACGAACTGAAGTAAGTTTCCAGTACTCCCGAAGAAGTACTGTAGTACTGTCTATGAAGTACTCCAGTACTTTCACGGGAGTACTATAGTACTTCTTTGAAAGTACTGAGATTACACAAATGATGCTACGATTCTCCCCCTTTACAAATTATCAAATCGAGAATCTATACCTGAAAAGCAAACCAACAAATCCCCGCCTTTGATGCACCAAAAAGAGATTCAAAAAAACTTAATCAAAAGATGAATTTTTGACAACTCCAGTTTGCAATATTATGAAGTATTCGTATATTTGCAGCCTAGAAACAGAATTCATGGAAGCATTTTACAGAACACATAATTATTTGGTTGAACATACCAACGCTCCTGTTCGCCGTGATCTCATGGATGAAATAGACTGGAATGATCGCTTGATTGGTATAAAAGGTACAAGAGGGGTAGGCAAAACCACATTTCTTTTACAATATGCAAAAGAAAAATTCGGGACTGACCGTTCCTGCTTGTTCGTAAACATGAATAATTTCTACTTTTCACAATACAGTTTAGTAGACTTTGCCGGGGAATTTGTTAAAAGAGGGGGAAAAGTCCTGCTTATTGATCAGGTTTTCAAGCTTCCAGATTGGAGTCATGATTTGCGTACATGCTACGAACGTTATCCGCAACTGAAAATTGTATTTACCGGTTCTTCTGTAATGCGCCTGAAAGATGAGAATCCCGAGTTGAACGGGATTGTCAAGTCATATAACCTGAGAGGATTTTCTTTCCGTGAATTTCTGAACTTACAGACAGGAAATCATTTTTCAGCTTATACGTTGGATGAGATTCTGCACAATCACGAGCATATTGTGAAAACAATCTTACCACACATCAATCCGCTCAATTATTTCCAGGACTACATCCATCATGGTTTCTATCCTTTTTTCCTTGAAAAAAGAAATTTCTCGGAAAATCTGCTGAAGACCATGAACATGATGATTGAAGTGGACATTCTCCTGATTAAACAAATCGAACTGAAATATCTGTCCAAAATCAAAAAATTATTATATTTGCTAGCGGTAGATGGTCCTGTGGCTCCTAATGTCAGCCAATTGGCTAATGAAATTCAGACATCACGTGCCACAGTCATGAACTACATAAAATACCTGGCAGATGCACGACTCATCAACATGGTTTATCCGAAAGGGGAAAGTTTCCCTAAAAAGCCGGCTAAAATCATGATGCATAACACGAACCTGATGTACAGCATTTACCCAGTAAAGGTGGAGGAACAAGATGTACTGGAAACCTTCTTTGTCAATACCTTGTGGAAAGACCACAAAATCAACAAAGGAGATAAAGGTACCTCTTTCCTTGTGGACAATACGCTGCATTTCCGGATTTGTGCAGAAGGAAGCAAATATAAAAGCAATCCGAACATATACTATGCCATGCATAAAATGGAAATAGGACACGGTGACCAGATACCTTTATGGTTATTTGGATTTTTATATTGACAATAACGATTTTATTACTTCATATTTAATTAGTAATTGTATGACTAAACAAAAAAAATTCATCACTTGTGATGGTAACCAGGCTGCAGCACATATTTCATATATGTTCTCAGAAGTTGCAGCTATCTATCCTATCACCCCGTCATCTACAATGGCTGAATATGTAGACGAATGGGCTGCCGCAGGTCGTAAAAACATCTTCGGCGAAACTGTTTTGGTTCAGGAAATGCAATCTGAAGGCGGTGCTGCCGGTGCAGTACACGGATCTCTTCAGGCTGGTGCATTGACAACTACTTATACTGCTTCTCAGGGTCTTCTGTTGATGATTCCTAACATGTACAAAATTGCAGGTGAATTCTTGCCTTGCGTATTCCACGTATCAGCTCGTACACTGGCTTCTCACGCTTTGTGTATCTTCGGTGACCATCAGGACGTAATGTCTGCTCGTCAGACTGGTTTCGCTATGTTGTGCGAAGGTTCTGTACAGGAAGTTATGGACTTGGCTGGTGTAGCTCACTTGGCTACTATCAAGTCTCGCGTTCCGTTCATGAACTTCTTCGATGGTTTCCGTACTTCTCACGAAATCCAGAAGATTGAAATGCTGGAAAACGAAGACTTGGCTCCGCTGGTTGACCAGAAAGCTTTGGCTGAATTCCGCGAACGTGCATTGAACCCGAACAAACCGGTGGCACGCGGTATGGCTGAAAACCCTGACCACTTCTTCCAGCACAGAGAATCATGTAATCCGTATTACGATGCAGTTCCGGCTATCGTAGAAGAATACATGAACGAAATCAACAAGATTACCGGACGTAACTATGGCCTGTTCAACTACTACGGTGCTGAAGATGCTGAACGCGTTATCATCGCAATGGGTTCAGTAACAGAAGCTGCTCGCGAAGCTATCGACCACTTGATGGCTAACGGTGAAAAAGTAGGTTTGGTTTCTGTACACTTGTACCGTCCGTTCTCTGCTAAACATTTCTTGGCAGCTGTTCCTAAGACTGCTAAGCGTATTGCTGTACTCGACCGTACCAAAGAACCGGGTGCAACCGGCGAACCTTTGTTCCTCGATGTGAAAGAATGCTTCTACGGACAGGAAAATGCGCCTCTTATCGTAGGCGGACGTTACGGCTTGGGTTCTAAGGATACTACTCCGGCTCAGATTCTGGCTGTATATGAGAACTTGGCATTGGCTATGCCGAAAGATCACTTTACCGTAGGTATCGTAGACGACGTTACTTTCACTTCTCTTCCTCAGAAAGAAGAAATCGCATTGGGCGGTGAAGGTATGTTCGAAGCTAAGTTCTTCGGTTTGGGAGCTGACGGTACAGTAGGTGCTAACAAGAACTCTGTAAAAATCATCGGTGACAATACCGACAAATATTGCCAGGCTTATTTTGCATACGACTCTAAGAAATCTGGTGGTTTCACTTGTTCTCACTTGCGCTTCGGTGACCATCCTATTCGTTCAACTTATTTGGTAAATACTCCGAACTTCGTAGCTTGCCACGTTCAGGCATACTTGCACATGTATGATGTAACCCGTGGTTTGCGTAAGAACGGTACCTTCTTGCTGAACACCATCTGGGAAGGCGAAGAGTTGGCTAAGAACTTGCCGAACAAGGTGAAGAAATACTTTGCTGAAAACAATATCACTGTTTACTATATCAACGCTACTAAGATTGCTCAGGAAATTGGTTTGGGTAACCGTACCAATACCATCCTTCAGTCTGCATTCTTCCGTATCACAGGCGTTATCCCTGTAGACCTGGCTGTAGAACAGATGAAGAAGTTCATCGTGAAATCTTACGGTAAGAAGGGTGAAGATGTGGTTAACAAGAACTATGCTGCCGTTGACCGCGGTGGTGAATACAAACAGCTGGTTGTTGATGCCGCTTGGGCTAACCTTGAAGTAGAAGCAGCAGCTGCCAATAACGATCCTGCATTCATCAACGAAGTAGTTCGTCCGATCAATGCACAGGATGGTGACTTGTTGCCAGTATCTGCATTCAAGGGTATCGAAGACGGTACTTGGTATCAGGGTACAGCTAAATACGAAAAACGTGGTGTAGCTGCATTCGTTCCTGAATGGAATCCTGAAACTTGTATCCAGTGTAACAAGTGTGCTTATGTTTGTCCTCACGCTTCAATCCGCCCGTTCGTATTGGATGCTAACGAACAAGCTGGTGCAAACTTCACTACACTGAAGGCTGTTGGTAAACAGTTCGACGGTATGACATTCCGTGTTCAGGTAGACGTTATGGACTGCTTGGGTTGCGGTAACTGTGCCGATGTATGTCCGGGTAACCCGAAGAAGGGTGGCAAGGCTTTGACTATGAAGCCGCTTGAAACTCAGTTGGGCGAAGCTGCTAACTGGACTTACTGCTCTGACAATGTGAAGAGCAAACAACACTTGGTTGACATCAAGGCTAACGTGAAGAACTCTCAGTTCGCTACTCCGTTGTTCGAGTTCTCTGGAGCTTGCTCTGGTTGTGGTGAAACTCCGTATGTGAAACTAATTTCTCAGTTGTTCGGTGACCGTGAAATGGTTGCTAACGCTACCGGATGTTCTTCTATCTACTCTGGTTCTGTACCTTCAACTCCTTACACTACAAACGAAAAGGGTCAGGGTCCGGCTTGGGCTAACTCATTGTTCGAAGACTTCTGCGAGTTCGGTTTGGGTATGGAAATGGCGAACAAGAAATTGCGTAGCCGTCTGGAAGAAGCTATGAAGACTGCTATTGCCAGCGATAGCTGCCCGGCTGAACACAAAGCTGCATTCCAGGAATGGATTGAAGGACGCAACGATGCTGACAAGAGCAAAGCTGCTGCTGAAAAGATCATTCCGTTGGTAGAAGCTACAAAAGACCAGTGTGCTTCTTGCGCTACTATCTACCAATTCAAAGACTACTTGGTAAAACGTTCTCAATGGATTATCGGTGGTGACGGTGCTTCTTATGATATCGGTTACGGAGGTTTGGATCACGTGATTGCTTCTGGCGAAGATGTAAACATCCTGGTATTGGATACAGAAGTTTACTCTAATACAGGTGGTCAGTCTTCTAAGGCTACTCCGCTGGGTGCTATCGCTAAGTTTGCCGCTTCTGGTAAACGTGTACGCAAGAAAGACTTGGGTATGATTGCTACTACTTACGGTTACGTATATGTAGCTCAGATTGCAATGGGTGCTGACCAAGCTCAGACTCTGAAAGCGATCCGTGAAGCAGAAGCTTATCCTGGACCGTCATTGGTAATCGCTTACGCTCCATGTATCAACCACGGTTTGAAAGCCGGTATGGGTAAATCTCAGGCTGAAGAAGCTAAGGCTGTAGAATGTGGTTACTGGC